>Ga0315314_1000181_pt1 | contig 82163 bp, 86 predicted proteins | sample TDP9_MG_FD_203631 | JGI IMG/M metagenome (GOLD analysis project Ga0315314, IMG submission 203631) | Freshwater sediment microbial communities from Lake Towuti, South Sulawesi, Indonesia - TDP9 | ecosystem: Environmental > Aquatic > Freshwater > Lake > Sediment | place: Indonesia: South Sulawesi...
TTGTAAGGCCCGGATGTGCACTCCCCGGCTTTGAAGGAGATCCTAATGCCCTATCACCAGGCGCTGCCCCATCAGAAGCCTTACACCCCTTTCTTTTTCATTGAGATATCCTACTCCTTAATATAAGATATTACCAAGGAGGATTCAGTATGACAAAGCCGAAATTAGTAAGAATAAGCAAGAAAGGTCAGTTTGTCATCCCCAAAGAAATGAGGGAAGCCATGGGGGTCAAAGAAGGAGAGGAAATTCTCGTAATCTTCGAAGAGGGGAAGGTGATATTGACCCGGCCCCAGGAATACGCGCGCAAGACAAGGGGGTTATTGAAAGGAACCTGGGGAAAGAGCGCAAAGGAGGTGGACCGTTATCTTAGGAAGGAGCGTCGAGCGTGGGAATAAGAAGGACTGCCTGGGCGGAAGAGCTCAGGAAGTTGACCAAGGCAGGAATGGACAGTTCAGTGCTCATTTACCATCTTGAAGGTCTGGCCCCCTATGCGGACTTGACGGAAACGCTATTCGCCGCTGTCCTGGATGGTTGGGAATAAAAGTGGTTAGCCACTTTCAAAGGATAGAATTTCCCTGGCAGATAGAAGCCGGAGATCCCGAATCTCAGAAAAATGGACAATGTTTTTCGTATAAAGAGGCAAGTCGTTGGCAATGCAGATACCAGCGATAAGAATATCATGGGTGCCAATCAATTTTCCTCTCGTTTTCAATTCGGTGTATATTCTCCCCGCCATGGCTGCCTCAATCGTATTTAAAGGTAAAACCATTAATTTTTGCACCAGAGTTTCAATTTGCTTTAGACGTTTTGAACCCTCCACCCCTGCATATAATTCAAAAACGGAGACGGCGGTCAATACAGCCCGTTCGCGAGAAATCAGCTCAGATAACACATCGGCTGCGGGGGAAATGTCCCGGAAGAAGTCGATGATGACATCGCTATCGACAGCAGTTAGGTGATTTTCCAACTTTTTCTGATCTCCCTTAGTCTCTTCTGGAATTTTTTAGCATCCTCTTTATCCCATGTTCCACGCATCTTCAACAAATGCTTACCACTGCCCTCCCTAGCCGTCATCTCTTTAATATACAATTCGACTGCTTCCTGAATCAACTTCGAATAACCCCTGAGCCCTCTCCGGGCGGCAAGGGAGTGGAGGGAACTTCGGTGATCGTTGGATAATTCGATAGTTGTTCTCATGGACTTTCCTCCAAGGAATAGTAGTTACATTATAATACTTGAATGCAATTATGTCAAAATAGAAGATCTGGACGGGGTCAGACTGCCCCCGGGGAAAGACTCCGTTCCCCGTTACGATGCGTTTTCAAAAGCTCATTTGAGGTTTTGGTTCTTGCAATCCTACGGGGCGGCTGGCGCTGATTAGCTGGTGGCAGACCGGCCGGTACATGCCTGGCTCACAGTATCTGCCTAAGGTGAATCAGTTCTTAAACTTAGACCGTCTGGCCCTCGGGGTCTGGGTGCAGACGTCAATTGACGCTGATTATAGGGGTACAGGATCATTCCGCTGGCGAGGGTTTCAATGTCCACGGAGTGGACATAAGGATTTAAAACCTAGGTAAAAACATGGCTTTGTCAATCTTATATTGATGCGCTCACATACCGGAGGTCGGGGGTTCAATTCCCTCACCGCCTGCCAGGGAGTTCGCGCGGTAACAGCGTAAGTTTGTAACCCTTTTTAAGTTAGCCCAAATTGGTTGCTTTTGCTTTTATCTATTAAAGGGAGAGGATTTTCAAACCTTCAACCATTTCATAATGGCGGCGGTTGTTGGTGAGAATTGGAAGGTTGTAGTAAAGACAAGTCGAGGCTATAAGAAGATCGATGTCACCGATTAACTGTTTTTGCTGCCTGAGCCTCCCTCGTTCCTTTCCAAAGATTCTGCAAATCTCCTCATCGACTCCTAAAACAGTGACGCCAGTCAAGAAACCTTCTAAACCCTCTTTATTCCCGTCTGGGTTTGTTGAATAATAAATCCCTTCATAGAGCTCAGCTAAGGAGATGATGCTGATACTCAAGCCCTCTTCCTTTAAAAATCTGAGCTTTTCAACAACTTTCCTGTTTCCATTCAGATAGTGGATAATCCAGTCCGTATCAACCAGATAAGAAAGGGTCATAACTTGGGTTCCTTCCTTGTCTGCACCAAACGGTTGGCATAAATATCTTCAATTAATTTCTCAGCATCGATGCTTCCTTTCCAGCTGCCCGCAGATTTTTCAAAAGATTTATCTCTAGCCTGGAAGGGGACTTCCATAATCGTAACAGTAATTTCTTTCCCTTCACCAATATCAATCTTCTCTAAGGGCTCGATGAGCCCTTTGGAAAACCTGGCTCTAATCGTTCTACTCATTCTCATTCCTCCTTTGTTTTGGAAGGTGGGTCCTAAATGAGGTTATTTGAAATAAATCCATAACTATCTTAATGGAATTCGGATGACCTGTCAATTCATAGGCTTCTTATAATCTGCATTTGGCGACGCTGGCGAACGTTTCGGGGTTCATCCAATGGACACGAGGCTTTAAAACCTAACTAAAACTAACCTTTTGGCGTCTTGATAATGACGCGCTCACATGCCGGAGAGCAGGAGTTCAATTCCCTCACCGCCTACCAAGAAAAAGGGATGATGGGTTTAGCCTGCTTGATGTTTCTATAGGTTTAGCCTTTTAATAACGCGTTCCAACAGTTTTCTGTCGATAACCCGCAGGACGTTTACGAAATCTCCTCGAATCTGGTATAGAACTCTGCAATCTCCAGAACGGAGTCGATAGACCGGGGGACGAAATCCTTTCAGGCGTTTGATTTGAGGCCCAGAGGGGAGAGCGGCAGATTGCAGATTCTTGAGATCCCCATGGATCTGATCTCGAAACTCCTTAGGGATCTCCTTAAGATCCGCAATGGCATGGTCAGTCAATACAACCCGGAATTTACCCATCCAATTTTGCTAAGTATTCTTCGAGGCTAACGACTTTCCCTTGTTGAATGTCTTTTTCGGCCTCGGCAATCATCTTGCGAATTTTCGGACTATTTTCCAGGACAAAATCCTCCAAGTCCTGTTCAGTAAGCGCAGTCAGAGAGGCAGCAGGTTTTCCTCGATAGGTGATAATGACCGGATTTCCCTTAATTACTTCTTTAAGGATCTTATTGGTTTTGTTTTTCAGTTCGACGGTATTGGCGACTCGCATGGCTTCCTCCTGCTTCGAGCTAATAATAGCTATTATAATAGCCTTTTGGAAACAAGTCTATTTTTTTCCCAAGAGCCGGCTAACCCAAAGAATTAAACATCCCGCGAAACACATCGGACGCCCGGGGTTCAATTCCTCCACCGCCTATCAGTAATTACAGGGGTTTGCAATAACCCCTTTTTTGTTTTTGGGGTTGGTGTCAAAATAGGGTCATGGTTTTTTGAGGGGGCGTTGTGAAAAGGTTTGGTTTAATGGGCATGATCAAGCGAGGCAACGAGTTCGTAGGTGAAGGCGAAAACCCGTTTCTATGAGACTGCCTGTCCGACGAATTCCCTCTTCTCACCAATTATCCCATCCAACAGCCTAACCGCATTCTGTAACTGTTCCGGCGCAAGGTGAGAATACCTCTGCGTCATCGCCAAAGTTTTGTGACCCAGCAGTTCTTGCAGCGCCTGAATGTGCACGTCCCTCATGGCCAAATGACTGACGTAGGCGTGCCATGGGGGGTGGAACCTAAAATCCACGATACCCGCATTCTTGCATGCCGATGTCAAGCTGTGTTTAATATCGCTGATGTGCCCGCCGTTCCCATTGCCGAAAACATAGCCTGCCTTCCGGGCCATCTCGGCAAGATTAAAGGTAAGCCCGGGGTGTTTGTGATAGACATTTATCGATTTTGGAATCTTTTGCGCTGAATATCATAGTCCATCAGTCCTTAGATTATCATCTAAATCTCCTCTGGCTGAGATTGGAAAAATGATCGCACAAGAAGTTTGACTGTGCTTTATAATAAGGAATGCTATCATAATGTATAAATTGTAATCGGAGGATACAAGTATGATCAGGACCCAGATTCAATTAACCGAAGCACAGGCAAAAACAATAAAAAGAGTCGCCATAGAGAGGGGAACTTCCGTTGCGGAAGTGATCCGCCGCGCCGTGGAAAGTATGGTCCAAGCGAGTCCCAAAGCGAGCATCCAGGAGAGAATCAGAAGGGCAAGGGAAATCGCAGGGAAATTCCATTCCGGAAAAAGGAATGCTTCCCATAAACATGATGAATACCTGGCGGGGCCTATGAAAAATGAAGGTTTTCACTGATGCTTCCGCTTTTTATGCTCTTCTCGACCGTGATGACAGAAATCATCAAAAAGGGAAACGCGCCTGGATAAGAATTCTTGAGGAATACTCCACGGTAGTGGCGAATCCCTGTCAACTCCAAGCCGGCGCCGTCCTCGGAGGCGCTTGACATCAATATGTTAAGAGTGTATGTTTTAATTCATGAGAACGACGATTTACTTACCGGACGATCTGCTTTCTCAGGTCAAGAAGCTTGCGGCTGATTCACACACGACCGTTACGGCGGTGATCGAGGATGCTCTCCGAGAGCGACTGGCCAGGCGCAAACAAAGGCAGGCATCAAAACGGGTGCGGCTGACGACGTACGGGAAAGGCGGCCTGCAACCCGGCGCGGACCTCAATGATAGTGCAGCACTCCTTGGGCTGATGGAGACCCCTCTTGATCCTGATCGACGTTAATGTCCTCGTGTACGCCCATCGGGCCGATACATCCGGACATGAAAAATATCGAGATTGGTTGAGGGGGATCCTGGGCAGCGATGCAGCCTACGGGATATCGGATTTAGTTCTGAGCGGTTTCCTCAGAGTCGTAACGCATCCCCGTATTTTCCGCGATCCGACTCCCCCGGAGGCTGCTCTGGCATTTGCCACCGAGGTTCGGGAACGGCCTAACTGTGTGCTGGTTTCGCCCGGGTCCCGGCACTGGGAAATTTTCGCGAATCTCTGCAAAGTCGTAGCTGCTCGGGGAAACCTGATTCCCGATGCATATCTGGCCGCCATGGCTATCGAGTCGGGCACTGAATGGATTACGACGGACCGAGACTATGGGCGCTTTCCAAGGCTCCAGTGGCGCCATCCTTTTGAGTGATTTGCCCCCGTCATAATGGATCACGTCGGTGTTTTTATTGTTTTCCTTCCCATTCGACATTTGGTCCCCCCTCCAGTTGTACTTCCTTAGAACCCGTTGAATACCGGGTGTCCGGGTGGGGTCGGGCCAAGCGAACTATGTGATATGGCACGGGGTTCCGCTAAATTTGCCCCCTGAAATAGGCCTATAATGAGTTTTTCGACGGCAAAAAGGCATTCTTGGGCGTTAGAACCAAAGGGAGAGATGTCATTGAAGGCTGTAGCGGGTATCAGCTCCGGGAGGGAGCTGCTCACTATAAACCTCTTTTGGAGGCTGAAAACGACGATATAGGCCCCGAAAACACCTATTTGTGGGACGTTAAAGCTGAATAATCAAGACCTTATCTTGGCCCGACCCCGACTAATATTGCATTGCAAGACCCCATTTTCCAGGAGCGAATGATATTTCATGAACGAAGACCTGGATCAGAGAATAGAGACCCTGGCTATGTGGCTGTACAAATCCCATTATCCGGTTTTCTTTACAGGAGCCGGGATCAGTACAGAATCTGGCCTTCCCGATTTTCGGGGACCGGATGGGGTTTGGACTCGCCGGGATAAAGGGCTTCCCCCGCCTCCCATGACCAAGCCATGGGATTCAGTCGAACCAAATCCTGGCCACTTAGCTATCGTTGAGCTCCAAAAGATTGGCAGGCTAAAATTCTTGATCTCGCAAAATGTAGATAATCTCCATTTGAAATCAGGGATCCCGCCTGATTTGCTGGCGGAATTACACGGCAATATCTCCAAGCTCCGGTGTACCAAGTGCGGGAAAACTATGGATCGATCGGCGGGGAAAACGGTCTGCCCGTGTGGAGGATCGCTGGTCTCCAGCGTGGTTAATTTTGGCCAGCCCCTTCCAGAGAGAGATCTCTATCTATCTTTTGAACATTCCCGGAAGAGCGATCTTTTTGTCGTTGTTGGTTCCAGTCTCGTTGTAACGCCGGCGGCTGACATGCCCAGGGAGGCCTCTCGTGCTGGGGCAAAGCTCGTGATCATGAATAAAGGAGAGACACCTTTAGACCGCTATGCTCACCTGAGGTTTTATGAAAAGATTGGGGAGGTGCTCCCCAGGGCGGTGAAGCGGCTTAAGATGTTGATGGGCCTGGAATAGAATGAAAAAGGTTTAGGTTAAGATCGAGGCTGAGGATAAACGATTTAGATTTTATCCTTCCCCAACCTCAACCTTGACCTCAACCTGTCTTTCAAGGGCACATATCGATCGTATATTCTGCAGGATTCTTATTGGCCATAATGCTTCCTGGCGGCCAGATCCCCAAGGGGGGTTACTTGGGATGGAGAAGAATAGATAGGAAATTGGCCTCCCGGAAAATTCTGGCCGGTAGAGGAGTCTTGCTCTTTGCCAGGGCATCCTTCAATGACGCTACATTCTCCACAATCTTCCCTTCCACTTCTGCAAAGATATCCCCTCGCTGAATACCGTCTTTTTCAGCGCGGCTCCCCTTGCGAACATCGGAAACCAGGACCCCCTGTGTTGACCTGTAGGAAAAAGACTGGGCCAGGGAGGGGGTAAGGTCCTGGATGGTGAGGCCGTAACTTTCCTCAATTCCCTTCTGCTCCCCCAGGGGCATAGCCATCTCTTTGAATAAGGCCGTGGAGATGAATATGGGGGCCTTGAACTTCAGAGCCATGACAATGGAGTCGCTCGGCCGGGCATCGATCTCTATAAGGGAGCCTTCCCTTTCGATCACCATCGTCGCATAATAGGTATTTTCCTGGCGATGAGTAATGATGACCCGTTGGATCCTTCCGTTCATCTTCTGGATGATTTTTTCAGTGAGATCGTGGGTGAGGGGACGGAAGTGTTTAAGCCCTTGCATCTCCGCTTTTATGGCATTGGCTTCAAAATGGCCGATCCATATGGGAAGGGCCCGCTCCTCGAGGGAGTCAGCGAGAATGACCACGGGTTGCAGGCTTGTAGGGTCCACAACAAGCTGGTGAATCTTTACCTGGAGGAGTTCCTTTGATTCTGAAGCAGCGGGTTTTAACTCCTCTGCTCCTATTCCTCCCGAGAGCCAGAACCAGGTCGTAAGCCAGAGCCCAGCCATCGCTAATGATCGCATTTTTCTCTCCTTCTTCATGAGGAATCGACCCGATAAAACGCCTCTATCAATACGCAATTATACCATGCCCCTTCATTCCGTCCATTGAAACAGATGCCTGGGGATTGAACTGATAAGATGGGGAAAAATGAGCGGGTTGATTTTTCGTTCTTTTTTTGATATTTTTGCTACATTCCGGCGGCTTCGATGCGACCCTGGTAATTTTACCCCATGAAATATTAAGGGCCAATCATGATCCGCGCATCCGACCTCAAAACAGGGATGATTCTGCAGCTGGAGAGGAATCTCTACAGGGTCCTCTCGAGCGAATATCATATGGGCGGGGCCAAGATGGGAGGGCTTGTCCACGTGAAGTTGAAAGACCTACGATCCGGCCTATTCTTGGACAGAAAATTCAAGCCCGATGAGAGATTGGAAGACGTAGCAGTTGACCGCAAGACCATGGAATTTCTGTACAAGGATGCGGATGGATACTACATGATGGACCCCGAATCCTATGAGCAGATTCAGCTGGGCCGAAGTTTACTGGAGACTTTCGACCCCTTCCTTCAGCCCAACCTGAGGCTCTCCGTGGAATTTCTGGAGGGGGAGCCGGTGAATGTTCTCTTTCCAGAATGGGTGGAGTTGGAAGTCATCTCTACCCCTCCCAGCCTGAGCAGCCTGCAGGATGAAGTGTACAAACCGGCGACTCTCTCCAATGGGATGGAGATTCAAGTTCCCCAGTTTATTAAGGTGAAAGATATCCTCAAGGTGAGTGTGGCCTCAAAGAAATATATGGAAAGGGTAAAAAAATAGCCTTTCTTTCTATCCTGATCGGCGGCGATCGTAGATTTTATAGATCATTACAGACTTAGAATCGAGGTTGATCAAGCCATATTTTTTGGCCCAGTCTATGGCCTCCAAGAATTCCTGCACCGTGATTCCCCGGGCGATTTCTGGATATTCATAGGCCCTATATTCTACCCGATATTGAGCCATGATGTTCACGTAGGTGTCCTTGGGAAGGTTCTTGGCCACCCACTGGACAAATTTCTCTGTGCCGGCCACCCGGTTCGGCATGACCAGATGGCGGATCATCAGCCCGCGGAGGGCGAATCCATTCTCGTCACTCTTCAGTACGCCTACCTGGCGATGCATTTCGAGGATCGCCTTTTGGGCTATTTCCGGATAATCGGAAGCACCGCCTGAATATTTCTCCGCCATATCAGCATCCATGTATTTCATGTCTGGTTTATAGATATCCACAATACCGTCCAAGATCTTCAATATCTCCACGCGCTCGTAGCCGCTGGTATTGTAGAAAATGGGGAGACGCAGGCCTTTCTTCAGGGCAATCCGCGTGGCACTGAGGATGTTGGGCATGACGTGCGTGGGCGTGACGAAGTTGATGTTATGGCAGCCGATCTTCTGGAGTTTGAGCATCATATCGGCCAGATCCTCATCTCGAACCTTCTCTCCTCTTCCTTCATGGGAAATGGGCCAGTTCTGGCAGAAGACACAGCGCAGGTTGCAGTTGGATAAGAAGATGGTGCCCGAGCCATTTTGGCCCGTGATCGGCACTTCTTCGCCAAAATGGGGGTGATAGCTGAAAATCACGGGATTGACCGGAGCTTGGCAGAATCCTTTTTCGCCCTTTTTCCGGTTCACCCCGCACTGCCGGGGGCAAAGCTGACAATGCTCGAAGATGCTGTAGGCCTGCTCGATCCTTTGAGCAAATTTCCCCTCTTTCTCCAGCTTCTCATAAGCTGGCTGCCATTGATTTCTTCTGACTTGTACGGCAGGCAGAGAGCTAGGGGAAAAGAGCAGAGAGCCGCCCACGAGGAGAGAGCTGCGGATAAAATTCCGGCGCGTAATCTCCATATCCACCCTTCCTTAAGCAACAAGTTAGAGGATCTTTTCGGCAAGTGTTATCATTATACCCCTTTTGTTCAAAATAAGGAATGGCCAGATTGAAGGGTGCTTGACAATTCAACGAGGTTGTAATACTTTCCTTCCAGGTCGACCATGCCGGGGGAGGAGAAATTATCTTATAACCTGATAGGCCCTTTCGCCGGCTGGAAAAGACGCGGAGGAAAAACATGGACTATCAGAGATTCGTGGATGAGCAAATTGCTTATATCAGGGAATCAGTGGGGGATGGCCTGGCGATCAATGCCCTCAGTGGTGGGGTGGATAGCTCCGTGGTAACGGTTCTCGGGTCGCGCGCCATCGGTAAAAGGCTAAAGACCGTCTTTATTGATAATGCCCTTATGCGTGAGAGAGAGCCGGAAAGGGTCGCCAAAACATTTGCCGCCATGGGAATACCGGTTCAGATGGTGGACGCCCGCGGTGAATTCCTGGCGGCCCTTAAAGGTTTGACCGATCCTGAAGAGAAGCGCAAGGCCATCACGAGAACTTTTTATTCGACCGTCTTCGGAAAACTTGTCCGCGAGATGGGAGCGAAGACGCTGCTGCACGGCACGATCCTCACAGACATCGAAGAAACGGTGGCTGGGATCAAGCGCCAACACAACATCCTTGCCCAGATCGGCATAGATCCGGAGAGAGAATATGGCTACAAAGTGCTGGAACCGCTTAGAACGCTGCGCAAAGATGGAGTCCGGGAAGTAGCGAAGGTCTTGGGGCTCCCACCTGAGATCACAGAAAGGATTCCGTTCCCCGGTCCCGCTCTGGCGACTCGCATCGTAGGAGAGGTCACGGAGGAGCGGCTCGCTCTCGTCCGGGCAGCTACCGCCGTCGTGGAAGAGGAACTGGCCAATAGCGGGGCATTCCAATATATGGCCATTCTTCTTAACGACAGAGCTACCGGAGTCGTGGAAGGCAGGCGGGACTTTGGCCAGATCATCGTCATTCGCTGTATTCACAGCGTGGATGCGAGAACTGCCACGGCCGTCGATCTCCCTTGGGAAAAGCTTCAGGGGATATGCGAACGCATCACCTCGATCCGGGGGGTGAATCGCTGCCTTTACGACCTTACCCCCAAACCTCCAGCCACCATTGAATACATCTAATCCGTAAGCTTTCCGGGCCTATTTCCCTTCTTCCTCCATCAATTAAGGATAGAGCCCTGCCTCCATCTGCCCCTGCTCCCAGCGTGCAGGATGCGGTAGACAAGCCGGCGACTACCTGGCCTGGAATGGGGTAATGAATTGGAAGGGGATCGGTCGCGGAGGAACTATATATTTCAATCGCTGCGTAATAAAATGATGGAAAAGATAAAGGTTACTATCAGGATAGTGGCGCCGGCGATGGTAAAGCTGAGGTAGAAGCCGAGGCGGTCGATGAGATATCCCATGACCGGAGTAAGCAAACCGCCACCTTCCATGGTGCCGAAGAAGTAGATGCCCAGAACAGTCGAGCGGTTCCCCTCTTGCGTCTGCTCGATAATGTAGGCCTCGGAGACAGGCATGCGAACATAAATGATCATTCCGATCACAATGAGCAGGAGGCCGATCCCCCATCCAGAAGGCACCAGGTTGAGTGAGAAAATGACCGGACCGGCCAAGAAACAAACCGTCAGGATCGCTGGCACCCTTCCGAAGCGGTCGGATAGGTATCCGCCCAAGGGGCTCATCCAGACTCCAGCAGAATAGATGAAAGCAAAAAAGGCCCCGGCCGTTTCCTTACTGAAGCCGAAGTGATCGACTAAAAAAAGAGGGATGAAAGAAATAGTGGCAAAAATGACAGCGCCAGTGATGTTGCTCAGGATAATGAAAGAAACCAGGCGACGGAAACTGGGGGGCCTACCTAAACTGGCATAAGGACCTTTCTTTTTTCCCTGTTTGGGTGGCTTTACGGCCCCCCATCTTCCAAGGATCATGTAAAAAAAGATTCCGAAGGCAATCGTGGGAACAGCGAGACCGATGAAGGAGCCTCGCCAGCCCCAGGATGCTGCCATGGCAGCAGCGATGAGCGGGGCCAGAAAGAAGCTGGCGCCGCCGCCAATCGCATGGAGACCGAGGACCCGGCCTTGGTTCTTTAATTCCACCAGGGTTGAGATTATTGGCGGGGCAGCTGGATGGTAGCCCCCCCCCAGAAAACCCATCAAGGCCAGCAAGAAGACCATCATTACAAAGGTTTGGGAAAGGCCGACGAGAAACCCTGCCAGGGCTACTCCGCAGATGCCTATGGTGATCATACTGCGGGGCCCGATGCGGTCAGCCAGCCATCCACCCGGCAACTGGCCGATGCCGTAGCATAGGGTGAAGGCCGAAACCACCCACCCGGAGCGGGTATAATCCAGGGCAAAGTCGCTGCGAATCATCGGCAACAAGGGTACGGGAAGCGCGGTCAGCAGATGATGCCCAAAATGGGCCAAGACAAAAAGGGGCAGCAATCTTACCTACCGTTCGTACTTGCCAGTTATCGAGGCCGACTGAACTACCTTTCCTTCTAATGCTTTTTTGAAAGCCCCAAGGGAAGTGTTGACCCCCAGTTCAAGCTTTTCCACCTTCAAGGCATAGAGAGTGATCACGTAGGGATGATCGCCTGATCCCTTGGGAGGTTGGGGGCCTCCGTATCCAATCTCTCCAAAAGAGTTTCTTAGTTCCAAAGCTCCGCCGGGCATTTTTTTCCTGGACGTCCCTTCTTCCAGAGAAGATACATTGGCTGGAATATTGATCACCAACCAGTGAACCCAGTTTTGGGCCACTGGATGAGGATCAACAATGGAAAAAGCAAAGGATTGGGTCCCCGGAGGAACATTTTTCCAGGTGAGTGGGAGGGAGAGATTTTTCCCACCGGCCGCGACCATGACGTACGGGATGGGAATCTTTTCCCCGTCTTTGAATGCTGATGAGAAGATTTCCATTTTATCCTCCTCAAGCCTTCTTTCGTTTGGTCAAAAACTAACCAATTTTTATTTTAGAAAATCCCTGTGATTCAAGTCAAGCCGTTGGCCGCCGATAAAGGGGATAGAAAAGGTCATTTTTGCCAAATTTGCTGTCCAGGCCACAGAAAGTTGGTATATGGGAAAAAGCAATTTTCTTGACATTTTCCGGGGGTAGAATAAAATAAAACCGCCCTTTAGTCCTTCAATGCCGGCGGTATATCCTGGCTCATGTTTGACGGGTGGGTAGTTTATCATCAATTATGGGGGGCAGAGCAATCATGAGCGAGATTGTTAAAGCCAGCCAGAACCTCTTTGATTCTATCCAGGCAGCATTCTTCCTTACCGATGTCCATTCCAAGATATTATATGCCAACCGGCAGGCAGAATCCTTTTTCGGGTATACGCGGGAAGAGCTGGAAGGGCAGCGGATGAGGATTCTATTCTTCGAGGAGGATCAGATCTACTTTCTCCCCAACATCATTTACCTCAGTCTTTACAAGAATGGTTTCGATGGGGAGGCCCTTTTAAAACAGAAAGACGGGAAAAAAATCTTCGTCCATTTATTCACCAGCTCCATTAGAGAAAAGGAAGAGGTGTTTTTAACCTTTGCCTTCCAAGAGATCCAGCGGTTGAAGAGCCTGGAGCGGGAGAAACTGGAAATGGAGCGTTGGGCAAGCCTTGGAAGAATGGCCGAGGGAATCGCAGATCAGTTTCGCAATCCGGCGGCCTCGATTGGAGGATATGCCACCCGCCTCTTGAAGGGGCTCCCCCCCTCCTCCAAAAGCCGATCCCATGTGCGGCGGATTCTCCGGGAGATAGCCCGGTTGGAGACGGTTCTTCAACGGGTGGAAGAGTATGTACAGATCCTCCGGCCTATCTTGCGGAAAGAAAAGATCAAGGAGGTAGTGGATGAGGCGCTGCAAAATTTTTCCGAACGGGCCAGGGAGGAAGGGGTCTCGTTTCGTTTGCGCACCGAAGGTTTAAAGGGGGATGGACAGCTTTTCGTCGACCGCGGGTTGTTGATCAAGGCTCTTTCCCGTATCTTGGAAAACAGCCTGGAGGCTGTGGCCCTGGCCCGCCAGAAGAGGAAGAAACCGGTGACCGTATCCCTTTCAGATGACGGGGAGAAAGTGGAGGTTGCGGTTGCCGACCAGGGGCAAGGGATTCCTACAAAAGATTTGAGTCTGATCTTCGAGCCCTTTTTTTCTACCTGGCCCAACCGAGTCGGGTTGGGATTAACCTACGCCCGCAGGGTGATGAAAGAGCATAAGGGGAAAATCCGGGTAGAAAGCCAGTTACGCAAAGGGACCACTGTTACTCTATCTCTACCCAAAGATCGGCGGCGGAAAGTCCGTCGAGAATTGATTGCCCCAGAGGCTGCGGGAGGAGAAGAAAGCTGAGATCGTTCTGTAAAGCTTATCCATCCTTTTTGACCTGATGTTGGATCTCGGCTTCTGAGCGGCGGATATAAGTAGGAGTGAAGGAAAAAATATCCAGGGTCATGCCCTTTTTAAATTTAAGGAGGCCGAGTCGGGCTACGTTTAGGGCCCGAGGGAGAGAAAGCTCCGGTGGCGCAAAAAGGGCATGGGGGCCGAGCTTTTCCCTCAAGACCTTCCCGTAGATCTCTATCCCATTTCCCAGGAAAATCGTTTTCTCAGCAATCCGCGAGCAAAGATCCTCCGGAGCCATAACCCAGTCCTCACTGATTTTATCCACTCGCCCCTCTCCATTGCCGCGGAAGAGGGCAGCGTACACCTCTTTTTTTCGGGCGTCCAGCACGGGGCAGATCAGGGAAGAAGCGAACCGGGCGTTATGAGCCAGGGCATCCAGAGTGGGAACGCCGACCACGGGAACCCGCAGGGCATAGGCTAAGCCCTTTACGGTAGATGCCCCAATGCGCAGGCCGGTAAAAGACCCCGGCCCCAGTGCCAGAGCGATTCCCTGAACATGGGTTATGGATATGGAGGCTTCTTGCAGCAGGCGGTCGATGGATGGCATCAAGCTTTCGGAGTGAGTTACCGGCAGGTTAAGGATGACTTCTGCGAGGATCTTCTCCCCCCTGAACAAGTCATCTTCGGGCAGCGGAGCTTCCACCAAGGCCACGCTGCCAGTCGAGGTGGAAGTTTCGACAGCCAGGATAAGCATCTCTTACTGCGTTCCCACGATGCGCGAGACGTCGTTGTAAATGACCAGGAGGATAAGGAGGATGATGATAAAGATGCCGATCTGCTGGGCCCTTTCGCGGAGTTTCAGACTGACCGGCTTACGGATGATGGCCTCGATGAGGAAGATGAGCAGGTGCCATCCGTCCAGCACCGGGATGGGTAGGACATTTAATATGACCAGGTTGATACTGATTACGGCCGTGAAAATCACCAGGCTCAGCACACCCGCTTTGGCCTGTTGACCCGCCAGCTGAGCGATAAGGATGGGGCCGCCGATGGTTTTAGCTGAGATCTTCCCTTCGATGATCTTGACGATGCTGATTACGGTTAGTTCCGTGATCCGCCAGGAGTGGGCCAAGGCCTTGTAAGTGGCTGTGAAGGGATCGAAGCGTTCGATAAAGGAATTGCCCGATGGAGAGATTCCAATCAGGCCCACTTGCACTTCGTCGCCAAAAATATTTTTCTGGGTGGAAACCCGGGGGGTGACCGAAACCTGGAAAGCCCTTTTTCCCCGCTCCACCTTCAAGAGCAGTGGATGACTGCCGCTATCATGGATGATCTTGGCCAGATCTTCCCAGCGCTTGACCGGAGCGCCGTTAACCTCGAGAATGCGATCGCCCTCCAACAGCCCGGCTCCCTGGGCCGGATAATCCGGCTTAACTTCCCCCACCTCTGGAAGCAGCGTAGGCATGCCCACCACGAATACGGCGGCAAAGGCCACTACGGCGAAGAGAAAATTGAAGAAGGGGCCGGCGAAAACAATGCCCAGCCGTTTGCCCACAGGCTGATGAGAGAAAGACCTGGCCAACAGCTCTGGGGGAATTTTTTCTCCCGGCTCTTCCCCGATCATCTTCACGTAGCCTCCCAGCGGAATCAGGGAGAGCCGATATTGGGTCTCCCCGATCTTTTTCCCCAACAACTTGGGGCCAAAACCCAAGGAGAAGGTGACGACGCCGACCTTAGACTTTTTGGCCATGAGAAAATGGCCCAGCTCATGAACGAAGATCAAAACCCCTAAAACAATTATGGTAGCAATAATCGTGGTGATCACAGTTTACCTCGGTCGATCATTTGTTGGGCTTCCTCTCTGGCCCAGGCATGCACCCGAAGAATTTCCTCCAAGCTGCGCAGTTCTGTTGGATGGTGGTGATCCATGGTCTTGCTAATCAGACGGGAGATTTGTAAAAATCCCAATCGGCGCTGCAAAAAAGCCTCCACCGCCACTTCATCGGCCGCGTTGAGGACGACCGGCATCGTTCCTCCCTCTTCCAAGGCCCGGTAGGCCAGATCCAGCGCTGGAAACTGCTCTTTGTCCACCGGGCTGAAGGTCAGCTTATCGATCTCAAACAGGTTCAGCGAAGGAAGCTTCAAATCCAGCCTCTCGGGATAGGAAAGAGCATAGGCGATGGGCCCGCGCATATCCGGAATGGCCATCTGGGCGATTACCGCGCCGTCGATGTATTCTACCATGGAATGGACGATGGATTGCGGGTGAATTTGTACCTCGATCTTCGCCGGTGGAATACCGAAGAGCCAGTGCGCTTCGATGACTTCCAGCCCTTTGTTCATCAGGGAAGCGCTGTCGATGGTAATCTTCTTCCCCATGCGCCACTGGGGATGGTTCAGGGCCTGCTGCGGCGTGACTTCCACCAGCTTTTCCAGAGGAGTATGAAGAAAGGGGCCGCCAGAGGCGGTGAGGATGATGCGTTTGATGTCCTCTTTTCGATGTCCGGCCAAAGCCTGGAAGATGGCGCTGTGCTCGCTGTCGATGGGAAGAATACGCGCTCCCTTTTCCTTCGCCTCCTGAATCAGGATCTCACCGGCCATGACCAACGATTCTTTGTTGGCCAGCGCCAGGGTTTTCCGGGCCTGCAAAACGGCCAGAGCGGGTAAGAGACCGACGCTTCCCACTACAGCCAAAACCACCATCTCCGCTTCCGGGTGAGAAGCGACAGCGATTAGCCCTTCCATGCCCGAAAGAATGCGGATGGTTTTCCGGGGCCAGCGCTCTTGCAGGTTCCTGGCGGACTGCGGATCCATCATGGCCGCCAATTCGGGGGAGAAGCGCAAGATCTGCTCTCCCATCTTCTGCTCGTTCCTACCCCCAGCCAGAGCGACGACTCGGAACTTATCCGGGTGCTGGGCGACAATCTCGAGGGCATTGCCGCCGATGGATCCCGTAGAACCAAGTATGGCCAGCTTTTTCATGACCTCATTTCACGAAATAGAGTTCAGAGTATTCAATTCGGGGGTTTTAGCTTTTACTCGAAACTCTCTACTGTTTTATCTTAGCCCTGTGGCCCAGATATAATAGTACACCAGAGGCCCAGCAAATAGCACGCTGTCAATGCGATCTAAGAGCCCTCCATGGCCGGGAATAAGAGTCCCGGAGTCTTTCACGTTGGCGCTGCGCTTGACCAACGACTCGGCCAGGTCTCCGCATTGACCGATGACGCCAACCCCCAAGGCCAAGGCCAGGGCATGCCAAAAAGGGAGCTGGGGAAAGAAAAGAAATTTGAACCCCAGGGCGCCAGCAATGCTCCCGCCCACTGCGCCCAGGCCTCCTTCTACCGTCTTGCTCGGGCTGATCTTGGGAGCAAGTTTTTTTTGCCCCCAGGCCCGGCCCACATAAAAGGCGGTTGTATCCCCGAAATATACCACGACGAGGGTGAAAAGGAGCCAAACCCTGCCCTTTTCCAGTTTGTGCATCAGGATGAAGTGGGCCAGGAGAAAAGACACGTAAAAAAGACCCAGGAGGTGTTTGCTCACCTTATCCACCCGGACCAGAAACTCCTCTCGTTGAAAGAGCGCCAAGATGAGCAGGAAAAGGAGAAGAAAGGCCAGTCCGGCGATGAACCATCGAAGGTCTGGGGGATAAATAGTCAGAGGAAGAAGAATGCCGAGGAGTAGGCCGATGATTCTTTCATTTTGCCCAATTCCCGGCAGAGACATGGCGTAAAACTCCCGCAAGCCCAAGAGGGTCAAAGAAAGGATGAGTAGAAGGAAAAGCCAAGGAGGGGCGAAGAGGACAAACAGGATCAAACAGGGGGCGATGATCAGCCCAGAAAGCCAGCGTTTCCAGTGCATGGGATCACCGGTCCCCAGTTTTGATCTGTTCACTGGTCAGGCCGAACCTGCGTTCCCGTTCTTGGTAACTCCGCAAGGCCTGGATTAATTCCTCCCTTTTGAAGTCTGGCCAGAGTGTAGGGGTAACATAGATTTCCGTGTAAGCCAGCTGCCAGAGGAAAAAATTGCTGATGCGCATCTCTCCGCTGGTGCGGATGAGCAGGTCGGGGTCCGGGAGGCTGGCAGTCCAGAGGTATTTGGAGAAAAGCCTTTCGTCGACCTCTTCCGGGGCCAGGGTCCCTTCCCGGCAGTTGATCATGATCCGCCGGGCAGCCTGGAGAATATCATCCCTCCCCCCATAGCTGAGAGCCAAGGTCAAGGTCATCCCGGGGCCCTGGGAAGTCTGCTTGATGGTCTCGTTCAAAGTAGTCAAGACATCCTTGGGCAGACGGTTGAGGTCGCCGATAGCCAGAAGACGGATTCCGTTATCCAGCATCTCCTGAAGTTCTGAGCTCAGGTAGTTCTTGAGGAGGAGCATAAGCGCCTCCACCTCTGCTGGTGGGCGGTTCCAGTTTTCCGACGAGAAGGCAAAGAGCGTTAAATAGGGAATGCCGATTTCGCGGGAGGCGCGGACAATGTCGCGGACGGATTCGGCACCTTGTTGGTGGCCAGCAATCCGGTCCAGGGACCGTCTTTCGGCCCAGCGTCCATTCCCGTCCATGATGATGGCCAGATGGTGGGGAAGTCTTTCTTTGTTTAAACGATGCATAATCCTGGCATCCTTTTCAACGCCGCCTCCAGAGAGCCTTTTTGAACTCCTGTTCAGCCATGGGGATCGTCACGCTCCATCTGCAGAATATCCGTGGCCGAAGAAAGAAAAAAATCGATCGGCGGGGAGAAAGCGAGGACTTCAGACCTCCAGGATCTCTTTTTCTTTGACCTGGATGATCTCCTCGGCTTTGGCAACAGATCTATTCATGAGCTTTTGCACCTCTTCCTGGAACTTGAACTGTTCGTCCTCGGAGACCACCTTGTCCTTTTTTGCTGTTTTCAGTTGCTCGTTGGCGTCCCGGCGGATGTTACGCAAGGCCACTTTGCACTCTTCTTCCATACGTTTAATCACTTTGACGAGTTCCTTCCGTCTTTCCTCGGTGAGGGGAGGAATGTTCACCCGCACGATTTTCCCATCGCTGAGGGGGGTAAGCCCCAGGTCTGATTTTTGGATGGCCTTTTCAATTTCTCTTGCGATCTTGGGGTCCCAGGGCTGGATGGAAATTGTCTGGCTTTCGGGGACCGAGAGGGAAGCTACCTGAGATAAAGGGGTGGATGTGCCATAATAATCCACGCGCACGCCATCCAGCAGGGCCAGGGAGGCCCGCCCAGTTCGCACCCGGCTCAGCTCTTTACGCAGCGCCTCTACAGATTTTTCCATTTTCCCCTTCACCTCGCCCAGGAAGACATCTTTTTTGAACATGCCTTACCCCCCAATGATGGTTCCGACTTTCTGACCCAGCACTACGCGCTTGATATTTCCTCTCTCCGTGAGGTTAAATACAATGACGGGCAGATTGTTGTCCATACACATGGAGATGGCTGTGGAATCCATAATCTTCAGACCACGGTTTAAGAACTCGATGTAAGAGAGTTTTCCAAACTTCTTCGCTTTCTTGTGGATCATCGGGTCGGTGTCATATACCCCGTCAACTTTGGTGGCCTTGAGGATCACCTGGGCTTTCACTTCCATGGCTCGCAGGGCCGCGGCGGTGTCTGTAGTAAAGAAAGGGTTACCCGTGCCGCCAGCGAAAATAACCACTCGTCCCTTCTCCAAGTGGCGAACGGCCCGTCGTCGAATGTAAGGCTCGGCGATTTGAGGCATCTCGATGGCGGACATCACCCGGGTGAAGATGCCCATCTTTTCCAGAGCGTCCTGCATGGCCAGGCTATTGATCACCGTGGCCAGCATTCCCATTTGATCTGCCGAGGCCCGGTCCATCCCTTGGGCGCTGGCAGCCACACCCCGGTATATGTTCCCTCCGCCGATGACGATGGACACTTCCACGCCCAGTTTCTTCACATCCACTACTTCTTCAGCCACCCTCTCAACAACGGCTGGGCTGATTCCATACTCCAGGTCCCCCATCAGGGCCTCGCCGCTTAGCTTGAGAAGGACGCGTTGGTAAGCAGGCTTGGGCAAAGCTTTCAACCTTTCGTGATCCCCTCCCCCACCTGAAAACGGCTGAAGCGCCGGATCTCCACTTTCTCGCCTACTCTGCCGATCAATCCATTCTGGAGATCCTGAATGGTCAGGTCTGGGTCTTTGATAAAATGTTGTTCCAGAAGGCAGACTTCGCCATAAAACTTTTCCAACTTGCCTTCCACAATTTTTTCGATAACCTTTTCCGGCTTGCCAGCTTCTCGAGCCTGAACCCGGTAGATCTCTCGTTCTCTTCCGATGACCTCAGGGGGTACATTTTCCCGCCGGAGGTAAAGGGGGTTACTGGCGGCGATGTGCATGGCGATATCCTTGGCGAAGGCCTGGAAATCGTCCGTCTTGGCTACAAAATCTGTCTCGCAGTTCACCTCCACCATCACGCCGATTTTTCCACCAGCATGGACGTACGAACCGATCAGTCCTTCGGAGGCAATTCGTCCCGCTCGTTTGGTTGCTGTGGCCAAGCCTTTCTGCCTCAGATAATCCAAGGCCTTCTCGAAATTTCCCCCGGCCGCAGAAAGGGCCTTCTTGCAATCCATCATTCCAGCCCCTGTTTTTTCCCGCAGATCTTTGACCATGCTGGCTGATACTTCCACGAAGTGTCTCCTCCTATTCGTCCTCTTCTTCGTCCATTTGCTCTGCGAACATCTCTTCTTCATCTGGGGGTCGTTCGAGCTCACCAGCGGCTGCGGCCTTTTCCGGGGCCGTTCCCTCAGGCCTAGCCGCTCCCGCGGGCGTCACCAGTTGAGCCTCCAGCAGTTGCTTACCCTCCAGACAGGCATCAGCGATCTTGGATGAGATAAGCCGGATGGCCCGGATGGCATCATCGTTGCCCGGGATGACGTACTCCACCTCATCGGGATCGCAGTTCGTGTCCACGATGGCCACAATGGGGATACGGAGTTTCCTGGCCTCATGGACAGCGATCTTCTCTTTGCGCGGATCGACGACGAAAATTCCCCCGGGAAGCTTGCCCATCTCTTTGATTCCTCCCAGGGTCTTCTCCATTCTCCCCCGTTCTTTTTCCAGTCGCAGGACCTCTTTCTTGGGCAGAGCATTGAAGGTCCCGTCCTCCTTCATACTCTGCAATTTTTTCAAACGGTCCACATTTTTCTTGATGGTGCGGAAATTCGTCAGGGTGCCGCCGAGCCACCGATGGTTTACGTAGAACATTCCGCCTCGTTGGGCTTCTTCCGCGATGGAATCCTGGGCCTGTTTTTTCGTCCCCACAAAGAGAATATTCTGGCCTTTGGCTACCGTATCGACGACAAACTTGTAGGCTTCTTTGAAGAGGCGCACAGTTTTCTGCAAATCGATGATGTAGATTCCGTTGCGCGATCCGAAGATATAGTCCTTCATCTTCGGGTTCCAGCGTTTGGTCTGATGACCAAAATGGACGCCAGCCTCCAGTAGTTGTTTCATGGTGACAGTGGACATGAAATCTCCTTTCTGGGTTTTTCCTCCGCTTTCCCCTATCTGGCCTTCCATCCGGACCTGCCGGACACCCCCGGCCCACTGGGCAAGCGTGTGTTTTTAAGTTTTTTATTATATCATCCGGAGCTCTTGAAGCAAGCTCAAAATCCCCTCCAACGCTCGAACTTCTGAACCCTAAAATAGACGTTGCCGATTTTATTAACTCCGGTAAGCAGCATTAATCTTGACGTAGTCATAAGAAAAATCCGTGGTGAATATTGAGCTCCTCTTTTTCCCGCGGTGGAGGTTTACGTGCACGGTGTATTCCCTCCTCTTCATCACCGACGCGGCGCGGTCCTCCTTTTCCTGGCCCGTACTCTGGCCATGGCGGACGATATCCGCTTCGTCAAAAAAGACATCGATTTTTTCCAGGTTGATGGGTATGCCAGAGTTGCCAATGGCGCAAATAATTCTGCCCCAGTTGGCATCTTCACCAAAGAAAGCAGTCTTGACCAAGGGAGAGTAAGCGATGGCTCGGGCTACCCGCTCGGCTTCGGATGTTGTACGAGCTCCCCCCACGGCGATTTCCACCAGCTTGGTGGCGCCTTCACCGTCGCGGACAATCTTTTTGGCCAAGGTAAATAGCAGTTCATGCAAGAGAGCGGAAAATTTCCTGTAGCCGGGACTGTCGCTGGCAATCTCCCGGTTGCCAGCCTGCCCATTGGCCAGGATCAGCAGGGTGTCGTTTGTACTCGTATCCCCGTCCACGGTGATGCGGTTGAAGGATTTTTGCACCCCATCTTTTAAGGATTCCTGCAATGCTTTAGGGGAAATAGAGGCATCCGTGAGGACGAAAGAGAGGAGGGTGGCCATTTTCGGGTTGATCATCCCCGCCCCTTTGGCTAGGCCTGCGATCGTGATCTCTTGCCCATTCACCCGGCCTCGGGTGACTGCCGCCTTGGGAAAGGTATCGGTGGTCATGATGGCCTGGGCGGCCTCTTCGAGGCCCCCCGCCGATAGAGAAACAACTAAATCAGGAAGACTCTTTTGGATTGCCGCCATCGGCAATGGCCTCCCGATCACCCCGGTGGAGGCCAGAAGGACGCTCTGTGGATCAACCTTTAGAAGAGAAGCAATTAACTTGGAGAGGCGTCGGGCATCGAGCAGGCCCCTCCTTCCCGTGCAGGCATTGGCCGACCCGGAATTGATGAGCACCGCCCGGGCGCTTGCCGCCTTTACCCGCTCCCTGGAGATGAGAACGGGGGCCGCTTTCACCCGATTTCTGGTGAAGACCCCGGCAGCTGCAGCCGGAACCTCAGAATAAAGAAGGGCGAGGTCCTTTTCCAGGTTTTTTTTGATTCCCGCAGATATGGCCCCAGCCAGAAAGCCGCGAACTTTAAAATCTGGGGGAATGTGTTGGATCATGAAATATCCCAATAAAGTTTGGAGTTATTTATTTCGGAGTAAAAACCCAAATACTCCGAACTCCGAACTTTTTTACCTTCCGTGGCACTTCTTATACTTTCTTCCACTTCCACAAGGACAAGGATCATTACGGCCTACCTTCTTGCCCTCTCTCTTTACGGGCTTTTGCTTCTCTTCGACTTCTTCTCCATGGCTAAAAACGAGGGGTTGCTGCCGGGCGGGGGCTAGCTGTACAACCTCTTCCCGCCGGGCGAGCTGGACTTGGAATAATTGCTCGATGGTCTCCTCTTTGATGCGCTGGATCAACTCCATGAACATCTCGTACCCCTCTTTCTGGTACTCCTGCAGGGGATTGCGCTGCCCGTAGCCTCGCAGCCCGATGCCTTCCTTAAGGTGGTCCATGGCCAGGAGGTGTTCTTTCCAGAGGGAATCGAGGGACTGGAGGTAAATCACCTTTTCGATGTGGCCCATGGCCTCGGCGCCGAATTCCACCTCTTTTTTCCTGTGAGTCCCCTTAACCTGATTTAAAGCCTTCTCCAGAAGCTTTTCCCGGGTCAGGCCGGAGGTCTCTTCGGCGCGCAGGTTCAGGCCGCAGGAGAATAGACGCAAGAGAGATTCATTGAGGCGGCGATAGTCCCATTCCTCAGGATAGATCTTTTCGTCGGCGATGGACTCGACCAGGCCTTCGGCCAGCTCTTCGATGATCTCCTGGATTTCCCCCGAAACTCCATCCTGAGAAAGAACTCGTCTGCGCTGGCCGTAGATTACCTCTCTTTGCTTATTCATGACGTCGTCGTATTCCAGAAGGTGCTTGCGAATGTCGAAGTTGTGGGCCTCTACGCGCTTCTGCGCGTTCTCGATCGCGCGGGTGATCAGGGAATGTTCGATGGGCTGGTCTTCTTCCATCCCCAAACGGCTCATCACCCCAGAAATTCGCTGAGACCCGAAAATTCGCAGGAGGTTGTCTTCCAGGGCGAGGTAAAACCTGGAAGTCCCCGGGTCCCCTTGACGCCCCGAGCGGCCGCGCAGCTGGTTATCGATACGCCGGGATTCGTGGCGCTCAGTACCCAGGACGTGCAGCCCGCCGACTTCGATCACCTTCTTGTATTCCTCAGCCGTGAGGGAGCGCATTTCCTCCAGGATCTTTTGCTGGCCCGCTGGGTCATTGGATGGATCCACTTTGCGCCGCCGGGCTTCTTCGCGGGCCAACCCCTCTGGGTTTCCGCCGAGCATGATGTCCGTGCCGCGGCCGGCCATGTTGGTGGAGATGGTCACAGAGCGAAACCGCCCTGCCTGAGCGATTATGTTGGCCTCCATCTCGTGGTATTTAGCGTTCAGGACCTGGTGGGGGATCTTCTCTTGTTTAAGCATCTGCGAGAGTTTTTCAGAGTTCTCGATGGAAATTGTGCCCACCAGAACAGGTTGCCCCCGGCGGTGGCAGTCCTTAACCTCCTCTACCACGGACTTGTATTTTTCCCTCTGGGTACGGTAGACGACATCGGCAGAGTCCTGGCGGATCATGGGTCTGTTTGTGGGGATGACCACCACGTCCAGGTTGTAGATTTTTTTGAATTCCGCCGCTTCCGTGTCTGCCGTGCCTGTCATCCCGGCCAGCTTTTTAAACATGCGGAAGTAGTTTTGGAAGGTGATCGTGGCCAAGGTCTGGTACTCCTCGGCGACTTTCGCGCCTTCTTTGGCCTCGATGGCCTGATGCAGGCCGTCGCTCCAGCGGCGCCCGGGCATCATTCGGCCGGTAAATTCGTCGACGATGATCACCTGGCCGTCTTTGATCACATAATTGACGTCCTTCTCGAATAGCCAGTAGGCTTTGACGAGCTGGTGGATGGTGTGAATGCGCTCCGAGGTCTGCCGGTGCCGGGCCTCCAGCTCCCGGCGGGCTTCGATCTTTTCTGCTGGAGCCAGGGCATCGTTGCTGTCGATCTCCTGGTATCCTTCTTCCAGCGAGGGCACGACGAAGGCATCCGCCGTTCCCTTCGAGAGAAGCTCCAAACCCTTTTCCGTGAGCTCCACAGCGTTCGATCGCTCATCGATGGCGCAGAAGAGCTTTCCGTCGAACTGGGAGAGGATTTTCTGTCCGGAAAGGTAGGATTCCAGGCGGTCGATGCGAGTCTTCAGGGCAGGTTTCCGGGCGATGAGGTCCAGAAAACGGGGATTTTTAGGGTCTCCGCGCTTGATCAGGAGGAGCCTCTCAATGGCCTCTTCGCTCTGCGGGTCTTGTTCGAGCAGTTTGCTGGCCTCATCGAAGATGGTCTGGATAAGGCGGCTTTGATTCTGGCGTAGGCGGATAACTAAAGGCTTCAGCTCTTCGTAGAACCCTTCGTCGAGTTGTTCCACCGGACCGGAGATGATCAGGGGAGTCCGGGCTTCATCGATCAGGATGGAATCGACTTCATCGACGATGGCATAGTGCAGCTCGCGCTGGACCATCTCTTCCAGGCGGAACTTCATGTTGTCGCGCAGGTAATCGAACCCGAACTCGTTGTTTGTGCCGTAGGTGATATCGCAGCGGTAGGCCTGCTGGCGCTCGGCATCGTTGAGTTCATGGACGATCACACCCACAGAGAGGCCCAAGAAATTGTAAATGCCACCCATCCAGTTGGCGTCGCGCTTGGCCAGGTAATCATTTACGGTCACCACGTGAACACCCTGGCCGGTAAGGGCGTTGAGGTAAACAGGCAGCGTGGCGGCTAAGGTTTTCCCTTCGCCGGTTTTCATCTCGGCGATCTTTCCCTGGTGCAGGACAATTCCGCCGATGAGCTGCACGTCGAAATGGCGCTGCCCTAAAGTCCGGCGGGAAGCTTCACGGACCACGGCAAAGGCTTCGACGAGAAGATCGTCGAGTGTTTCTCCCCGGGAAAGGCGCTGGCGGAATTCTGCGGTTTTGGCCTGAAGCTCTCTATCGCTCAACTTCATGAGAGGGGGCTCCTGCTCGTTGATGGCGATGACCAGGGGCTTCAGGCGGTTGAGCTCCCGCTCATTTTTGCTGCCGAATATTTTTTGTAGCGTATCGAGGAACATATTCTTATTTTCACCGCGAAGATCGCTGAGTACGCGGAGAAAAGTTACTAGAGGGCTTCATTAATAAAAATCTTTATTTTTTGGAGGCCTTCATGATTCTGCGATCTCTGCAGCCTCTGCGGTCAAATTGGACAGAGGCTCAAATAAAAACCCCGATAAAGCCTTCCTTATCGGGGTTGAACCATCAAACCCTTTTAAAGATTAGCATATTTTTTCCATTAAAGGAAGGGGAAATAATGGTCTTAGTTGAGGTAGTGAATGGGGTTTACTGGATGGCCCTGAATGCGCACTTCGTAGTGGAGGTGAGGGCCTGAACTGTTGCCTGAGATGCCCACCGTCCCGATAAGCTGTCCTTTGGCAACTTTATCTCCAGGTCGGACATGAATTTCTCTTAGATGGCCATGCATGGTGGAAAACCCGTTGCCATGATCGATGCAAACGAGGCGCCCATACTCTGATTCTCGCACAGGCAAGCCAACTACACCATCCGCAGGGGCTAAAACGGGGGTCCCCAGCGGGACTGAGATGTCCACTCCTTTATGGGGCTTCGTTCCCCTGGCAGGGGATGATATCCGACTATCCCCAAACCCGGAAGTGATCCGGCCGAAAACTGGCCATAAGGAAGGGACGGAAAGAAGGATCGATTTCTGAGCCTTAAGGAAATCCTTCAATTCCTTCAAGCTTTGCTCTCTATGGAAGGTTTCCCTGCTCAGCTCCAGCAGATCCTGGTGAAGGTGACTGACCAAGCGGGATCTCTCTTTCTGTAAGACGGACACTTCATCCCCTTTGAAGATGGGCATTTCCTTTTCAACTTCTTTTCTTAAAGAGGGGTTCTTTTTTCGGGGGGCCACCGGGTAAACCTTCTTTCCTTTCTTCAATTCAGTGATCTCTTTCAGGTCCCTCTCCATCTGTTTTTCCATCTCTTTGAGCTTGTTCAGCTGCTCTTCCAGAAGGTTGATCTTCTGCAAAAAAAGGTGGATTTCCTTCTGCTGAGAATCTGTTTCCGCCCGAAGCGCCTGAATCTCGGCAAGCTGTTTCCTGTAAGTCACATAATCATAGATAATGTAGGAGGAAACCAAGATTCCGATGCCCAAGATGACGGCCGAAATCTTGAGCATGAGAGGCGAAAAGATAAATTTTTTAACCTGGGCGGCCTTTTGGGAAACAATCAGGATTGTATATGCCTTTTTCGCCAATCTTCCGCTCCATAGAGAGGAGTGAGCTCTATGGCTCCAGAAATTCTGAAATTTCCTTTATTTTCGGCAAAATTTTTGCGGTTCTTGGAGTTGCCTTCTTTAAGGAGAATCCATTTATCATGGGGATGTATCTCTTGTCAAGACATTTTCTCCGACCAATTTTAAATTAACCGTAATCATAGCATTTTCTTAATTCAGCGCAAGAACCTCAAACTTCCAGAAGCACGGCCACTTCATCGCACTCCGGAAACTTGACACACTTGAGACAATCTGCCCAGATCTTATGGGGCAAAACGGTCTTATCCACTACCTTAAAGCCAAACTTATGGAAGAATTCCGGCTTGTAGGTGAGGGCGAAGATGCGATAGATCCCCAGACTGATGGCTTCGGAGAGGCAGGCTTCGATGAGCTTCGTCCCGATGCCTCGCCTGTGGTATTCTTCCCGAACCACAAGGGAACGGATCTCGGCCAAATCTTCCCAGCAAATGTGCATGGCACAGGTGCCAATAATCAAATCAGATCCATCCTCCTGGAAAACGTAATAATCCCGGAGGTTGTCATAGAGCTCGCTTAGGGAACGGGGGAGCATCTCCCCTTTTTTGGCTGAAAGATCAATGAGCCTCTGGATTTCCCGTACGTCGGTGATTTTGGCTTTGCGGATCATTCTCGCACCCTGAGAATTCAGTTCGCCCTAATAGATCTCAACTCATAACACTCCGGACTCTGAACCCTGTCCTAACTCTTTTTTGCGGCATTCTTCAGCATTTCCCGCGCATGGTCGAGGGTTTTCCCAGTAATCTTAAGCCCGCCGAGCATGCGGGCAACCTCTTCCAGCCGATCCTCTTCATTCAGGCACTTTACTTCCACAAAAGTTCTTCCCCCATGGGTTTTCTTGGAGACCTTGTAGTGGGCATCGGCAAAAGAAGCAATTTGGGGGAGGTGGGTAATGCAAAAAACCTGGTGTCTCTTAGAAATCTCTTTCAGTTTTCGGCCCACGACTTCGGCCGTTCCCCCCCCAATTCCGGCGTCAACTTCGTCGAAGATCAGGGTCTTGACCCAGGTTTCCTCAGCAAAGATGCGCTTCATGGCCAGCATAATCCGGGAGAGTTCTCCTCCAGAAGCGATCCTGGCGAGGGGTTTCAGTTCTTCTCCCGGGTTTGGAGAAATGAGGAACTGCCCTCTGTCTATCCCTTTTTCATTCAATCGGGGAAGGGGTTCCTGACCCTCTGCCGGCTTTTCCAGGTAATCCGTCTCTATCTGTACTCCAAAACGAACCCTCTTCATCCCCAAGGTAGAAAGCTCTTTTTCTACCTTCTCCTCGAGCTCGTGGGCAACCTTCTTTCTCTGCTGAGAAAGATCTCTGGCAGAAGCTAAAGCCCGAGCGTGCAGGTCGCTGGTGGTTTTTTTTAGGCTGGCAATTTTGTCTTCCAGGCTTTCCAAGCCTCTGCGCTCTTCGTCGATCCTTTCTTTGAAGGTGAGGATCTCAGCAATGGAAGGCCCGTACTTTCGTTTGAGCTTATTGAGCTCGTCCAGGCGAGATTCTATCGCTTCCAGACGACTGGGGTCGAAATGGACTTTTTCCCCGTAGGCACGCAGAGAGGAGGCTACGTCTTCAGCCTGGAAAAGGACAGACTCGACGGAGGTGGCCCAAGGGCCTAAAGCGGGGTCAATTCTCATTCCCTCCCGAAGCCGCTGTAGGGTGGATTTTAAGCGTTCGACTACGGAGCCGCTCTCGCCATAGAGGACTTCGGCCCCTTGGTGGGCGATGGAGTGGAGCTTTTCGGCGTGGATTAGGCGGGCACGCTCGGAGAGAAGATCTTCATCCTCGCCGAGCTTCAGGTGGGCCTTGGCGATCTCCTTCGATTGAAAGGCCAGGAGCTCCATGCGGTCGGAACGCTGCTTCTGCTTGGCGATCAATTCTTCCAGGTCGGAGGTGGATTTTAACCACTGGGTATAGAGCTCCTGGAAGGCCTGCCTCAAAGGGAGAAGGTTACCAGAGCGGTCCACAATGTCAATGTGTCGCAGAGGATCGAGGAATTGGTGATGTTCATGTTGGCCATAGATATTGGCCAGCTCTTCGCCGAGCTCTTCGAGCATGTGCAAGGTGATGGAGTTTCCGTTGAGGAAAGCTCGGGATTTCCCCGATTGGTGGATAAGCCGCCTGATCAGCAGCCCGCCCGATCTCTCCCAGGCCAGACGGTTAAGGACTTTCAGTTCCTCATCTTCCTCGAGGGTAAAGAAGGCCTCTACGGATGCTTCTTCCTGGCCAGTGCGAATCATTTCCCCAGAGGCCCGACTCCCCAGGAGGAGGTTGATGGCATCGACCAGGATTGATTTGCCGGCTCCAGTCTCTCCCGTGAGAGCGTTAAAGCCGGGCCCGAATTCGACGTGCAGCTGATCAATGATGGCAAAATTTTTGATGTTCAGCTCGGTCAGCATTTAGGGCTTCTCCCAGCCTGCCCTTAACGCTCTCCCCACTTGAATTTGGTCCGCAGGACTTGGAAATAATCCTTGAAGGGAGATTTGATGAAGAAAACATAATCCTTGGCTTTGGTAACGACGACCCGATCGAAGGGATGGAGAGCACACCCCACCTGTCCGTCGAGGGTTAGCTGGACGTCGCTTTCTTCAGACTCCAGGATGAGTTCTACAGTGGAACGGTCGGGGATGAGGAGCGGCCGGTTCGTTAGAGCATGCGGGCAGATGGGAGTGATGAGGATAGAATCCATAGCAGGGTAGACGATGGGCCCTCCAGCGGCGAGCGAATAAGCGGTCGAGCCAGTGGGGGTGGAGAGGATTACTCCGTCCCCCCTGTAGGTGGTCACGTAAGCCCCGTCGATATTGCTGCGCACGTTGATAATCCGCGCCAGGACGCTTTTAGATATGACCACGTCGTTGAGAACCGAATATTCGCCGAACCGCTCCCCCCTACGTAGGACAGTGGCCGAAAGTTTCATGCGCTTTTCGACCTCCATCTTTCCCTCAAGGATTCGTTCTAAAACCGGGTAAAGTTCCTCGAGGGTAATCTCGGTCAAAAAGCCCAACCCTCCCAGGTTCACTCCCAGAATGGGGATATTCTCCCCCTCCATGGCCCGCACGGCGCTGAGCAGTGTGCCATCGCCTCCAAGAACGATGAGAGTGTCGATCCAGCGGCTGATTTCTGATCTGGGGCAGGAAAGGGGATGGTTGACTGCCAAAGCGACGGCTTCATCCACATAGACCTGGATGTTCCGCTGGCTCAGCCAATCAATAAGCTTCTTGGCCAGGGAGATGGCTTCTGGCTCGTTTGGTTTGACAATGATTCCGATGCGGTTAAACACTGATCCTCCAAATCTAAAGAAAGGATTCAAGTGGCCTCAACCCTTGAATCCTTGAACCCTCGAATCCTTTTTTCAAGTCGGGAATTAAGGGATTTTTACCACAAACGTGCTTCCCTGTCCATAAAGAATTCAGGCTTGCCCATCCTTACTTTAATTGGCATTGAAAGGGCGGCGATTCTGTGTTAATCTTTACCGAAATTTCAAAAATAATCTATTCTTTCTATGGATCTTTTTGAGGCGACGCGGAAAAAAGTCGAAGAAGAAGGAAGCTTCATTCCCCTGGCCGATCGGATACGCCCAGAGCGTCTGGAAGATTTCATCGGCCAGGAGCACCTCCTGGGGCCCGGCCGTTTCCTGCGCTCTTTGATCGAGAAAGACCAGTTGCAATCGCTGATTTTCTGGGGGCCTCCGGGCACGGGTAAGACGACCCTGGCGAAAATCATGGCTCGCTCCACCCGCTCCCATTTCTTAGGTTTCTCCGCAGTCCTTTCCGGAGTGAAGGAGATACGCCAGGTAATCCAGGAAGCGGAGGAGGAGAAGAGCCGGGGTCGGCGGACGATCCTCTTCGTGGATGAAATCCACCGCTTTAACAAAGCTCAGCAGGATGCCTTCCTTCCCCACGTAGAGCGAGGAACGATTGTGCTCATCGGAGCCACCACGGAGAACCCTTCTTTCGAGGTGATCTCCCCGCTCCTTTCCCGCTGCCAGGTTCTCACCCTGCGGGCCCTGACCGCTGAAGAGATCGGGCGCATTTTAGCCCGAGCGCTTAAGGATGAAGAAAGAGGGCTGGGACGGTGGAAAGCAAAATTAACCCCCGAAGCCCTGAAGCATCTGAGTGAGATGGCTCATGGAGATGCCCGGGTAGCGCTAAATGCTCTGGAGTTTGCCGTCCGGACCACATCGCCAAAGGTCGATGGCCAGAGGGAGATTTCTCTGCCCATTGCTGAGGAAGCCATGCAGCGGAAGGCTCTGCTATACGATAAGAAAGGGGAGGAACATTACAATGTCATCTCGGCATTCCACAAAAGCCTTCGGGGAAGCGACCCCGATGCTGCCCTCTACTGGTTAGCCAGAATGATTGAAGCCGGAGAAGATCCTCTTTATGTAGCTCGGCGGATGGTCCGCTTTGCTTCCGAGGACATTGGCCTGGCCGACCCCCAAGCCTTGCAAATTGCTCTTCTGTCCATGCAGGCCTTTCAATTCATCGGTCTTCCCGAGGGAGAATTGGCTCTGGCAGAGGCCGCCGTCTACCTGGCCACGGCGCCTAAGAGTAACGCCATCTACCTGGCTTACGAGAAAGCTCGGAGGGATGTAAAGGAGAGAGGAGCCCTCCCCGTTCCCCTACACATCCGCAATGCGCCCACAAAACTAATGGAAGAGTTGGGCTATGGCCAGGGCTACAAATATGCCCATGATTACCCGGAAGCGATTGTGGAGCAAGATTATTTTCCCCGAGATCTCGGGGCGCGGTCTTACTACCAGTCGACAGACCGGGGACTGGAAAGAATCATCGGCCAGCGCCTGGAGGCCTGGAGAAGGAAAGCGAACCGGAAAAGGTAAAGCGTTAGATTCATGATGCCAGGAGATAAATTATGGGAAGCGTAGTCAAGAAAAGAAGGAAGAAGATTTCCAAGCACAAACACCGAAAACTTCTAAAGAAGACCCGCATCCAGAGAAGGAAGCGCAAGTAAAAGAACTCGTTCAGGAGTGGAGAACTATTTCTCCGAGCGGGTGGAAACTCTATCCACCCGTTCCTTGAGTTCCTTTCCGACCTTAAAGAAAGGTAATTTCTTGGGAGCGACCTCCACTTTTGTACCGGTACGGGGATTCCGCCCTTGATAGGATTGATAGGTGCGCACGGTGAAGTTCCCGAAGCCGCGAATCTCGATCCGCTCCCCTCGGGCGAGAGCGCTGGTCATGGAGGAAAAGACCGTGTTCACGATGGTTTTAGCATCCTGCTGGGCGAGGTTGTTTGACCTTTCCATGAGCTTCTGAATGAGTTGAAACTTGGTCATTTCTCCCCTTCTCCTTACAAAAATTTTTTAGATAAGCCAATTTTCCCCCAAAACATACCACGAACTTTTTGGGGGTGCAAGTTTAAAAATTTCAACCAAAAGGAGAATCGTAGCCCGCTTTCTTGACCGATACCGACATCAGCTCCCGGCGCTTTCTCTCCAGCTCCCGGATCTTGTCATTGATGGAATCAATGCGTCTGTCGAGTTCGTCCAGTATTTCCTCTTTTTTCCGGATCTCTGCGTCCCCCCGGCAGGGTTGGAGACGGGTCAAATCCCATTCCTTTTGGAGCCCCAGCAGCTCTTTTTGCAAATCCCGAACCTGGCGTTCGATTTGCTTGATCATTTAAATATCCCCTCTGCAGAGTGAGTAAAGAGAGAGCCCACATCAACCTGCATTTTTAAATAAAAATTCTATTAATTTTTTAGAAATCTATCAAGAGGAAAATTTGTTCCTTTTGCCGGGGGTCAACTGAGAAGCTTTAGCCGTCTATTTTCCCGAGAATGAAAAATGATCCGGCCCTCAGGCACCTTGATTTTTAGGGAGCGGAAGAGTAATATAAAATGCTCTCGGAGCGGAGGGGTTTGGTTTGTCCGGGATCGCCATGAGCCAAAGGTTAAGCAGGATTTCAAAGTGGAAGCTTTTCTTCTTAACCTTTCCCTTTTTTCTTCCGCCGGCTTGCGCAGTACCGCTGACTGACCTGGTGGCGGATTATTCCACTCTCAAGCCAAATCGAATCGCCGTCCTTCCAGCAATGAACGAAACCGCCGATTTAGATGCCCCAGAGGTCTTCCGCATTTTGGCAGCGGCCGAGCTGGCTGACAAAGGATACGGCCTGATCGATTTTCCCCGCATCGATGAAGCCCTGCGACAGAGAGGAATTCAAGAGGGTGGACAGATCGAGGCCTTGACCCCTCAAGAGATCGGGGAGTTAGTGGGCGCCGATGGTCTTCTATATATTAGAGTTATGAGCTACGGCCGGCAAGTGGGTGTTCATCTGAAGATGGAGGGAAGTTTCACCTTAGTGGATTCAAAGACCGGTCGCAAACTCTGGTATTCAGAGCTCAGCGCTGCGGATGACATTGTTCTGGAAGGGGGGGCTGTAATGCTGGGGGCGGAACTCCTCGGTGGCAAAGATGCCCGCAAAAAGGCAATGCAGACCTATCTGGCAATCCGCCAGGCTCGCATAGAACGGGCGGTGGTCAAGTTTCGCTCCCATCCCTTACGCCAAGAGGTATTCCGTATCATCACCATCGACATGGAAAAAATCCCCCTCTTGGATGATTTCTTCTCCAAGAATTTTCGCAAACTCCCCCCAGCCTAAAAAACATTTGTTGGGACACAGATCAACGCAGATTTTCAGGATTCAAATACATAATAATTATTGCTTCCCTCCCGTATCACCTTCCTGTATTCTCCAATCAGATTGGAGGGCGGTGGTTTTAGCAGGAGCATTAAATACAACTGTCTTATCGGCGAACATCTGCGGAAATCTGCGTCCTATTTTAAGGAGGCTATTATGTCCACAGTTCTGTACGAGAAAGAAAACCATGTGGTCGTCATCACAATAAACCGGCCCGAGGTCATGAACTCCATCGACCCGGAAACGGATAAACTTCTGGCCGAGGCCTGGAATAGATTTAAAGACGACGCTGAGGCTTTTGTGGCCATTATTACCGGTGCTGGGGATCAAGCCTTCTGTTCCGGCGCCGACCTGAAAGCCTGGCCACCCTTTATGGAGAAAAAAGATGCCAGTTTCCACCGGCGCCGGGCCTATGATGGGCCGGGGTTCGGTGGTTTCACTCGGGGGATCGATATCTTCAAGCCCATCCTGGCAGCGATCAACGGAAATTGTTTTGCTGGTGGACTGGAGATTGCCTTGGCGGCGGACATGCGCATAGCCGCCGAACACGCTGAATTCGGCTGCCTGGAGAGGCGATGGAACGTGGGCTTGGGGGATGGGGGCACGCAGAGACTCTGGCGGGTGGTCGGATTGGGAAGAGCTATGGAGTTGATCCTCACTGGGCGGCGGATCGATGCTAAAGAAGCTTATGCCATGGGGCTCATCAATGAGGTGGCTCTGAAGGGCCAGGCTCTGGAACGTTGCCTTAACCTTGCCGAGATGCTCAGCCAGTTTCCTCAAGGGGCCATGCGAACTGACAAAGAAGCTGTGCTCCGAGGGATCGGCCAACCACTGAACGAAGGCTTAAGGATCGAGGCGATGCTCTTCAACACCCTGATTGGAACGCACGATTTCTCCGAAGGGCCGGCAGCGTTTGCAGAGAAACGAAAGCCGAAGTGGAAGAATGACTGAGCTGGGCGGATATGCTTTGGGTCTTGAAAGAAAGGTTCATTTTAGGTATAGTCCCTCCAAATCCTGAAGGGATTGAGTGGAAGAAATCATCCGATCGCTGGAGGGGAAATTTGGGGGGACCTGAGAAAATTCGGTGCCCTGGGGAAAGTAAGTAGGGAACGGAGGGAAAAATGGGCAAGAAGAGCTTGAAGCCAACGAGCGCAGTTTTATTATCGCCTGTGGTTCTGGTGACCAGCCAAGAGGAGGGGAAAAACCCGAATATCATCACCCTGGCTTGGGTGGGAGTGGCCAACTCTGACCCGCCAATGATCTCTATTGCTATCCGTCCGGAACGCCACTCGCATGGAATCATCAAGAAGACGGGGGAATTCGTGGCCAACCTGCCCACGGTTGCGATTCTAAAAGAGATGGATTTTTGTGGTGTCGCCTCCGGGAGCAAGGTAGATAAATTTTCCGAGACAAACCTTACCCCTTTATCTGCTGAAAAGCTGAAAGCTCCTTTGATCAAAGAGTGCCCGGTGAATCTGGAATGCCGGGTGAAGCAGGTCATCCCGTTGGGGAGCCATGACCTTTTCCTGGGAGAGGTGGTGGCCGCGCACATGGATGAGGAGATCCGCAATGAGAAAGGAAGGATGGACATGCGGAAGGCCAGACTTTTTGCATTCTGTCCCGGAGCGATGGAATACTGGAGCCTGGGGGAAGAGATCGGCAAATACGGATTTACCAAAGGCAAGCTAGAATAAAATTGGACGCAGATTCACGCAGATTTTAAAGATTGAAAATCTTTTTCTGAGCGAATCGGTGAAAATCTGTGTCCTAATTTGAATCTTTTTTCCTAAGAGGGCATCAAAATTTTAGATTTTTCAGATCAAGCCCTTGTCAAGAAAGCTCAAGAGGGCGATTATTATGCCTTCGAAGCGCTGGTAAATCATTACGAAGGGAAGGTTTACCGTTTGGCCATGCGCATGCTGCGCAATCAAGAAGATGCCGAGGATGCGCTGCAGGAGACGTTTTTGCAGGTCTATCGAGGTCTGAGAGGGTTTGAGGGCCGATCGACTTTTTCCACCTGGCTTTTTCGCCTGGCCACGAACGTTTGCCTGATGAAGATCCGGCAAAAAGGAACCGAACCTGCCCAATTATTGCCCCTGGAAGAATATCTCCCCCAACATGAAGAAGGGGTTCATCCCCAGATTCAGGAGTGGCCGGAAAAGCCGGAAGAGGTCCTCCTGAATAAAGAGTCCAGGGAAAAGATGCTCGAGGCCTTAGGGAAGCTGCCCGCAGATTACCGGGCGGTTTTCATCCTGCGAGATGTAGAGGGTTTTTCCAATGCGGAAGCGGGTGAGGCTCTGGGAATTTCAGTGGCGGCGGTGAAGTCCAGGTTACACCGCGCCCGCCTGACACTCCGGGGGATGCTGGCTGGTTACTTCCAAAGAAAGGAAATCTGAAGGGACCAATAAAGCCCTGCAAAAGCATCTGGGTTCATCGGGCGGAGGATTTTTGCATCTCTGCCGATGGGAAAGGAAGGAAGGTTATGAAATGCAAAGATATGCTGGATAAGCTTTCCGAATACCTGGATGGGGATCTGGACCCGAAGCTCTGCCAGGAATTAGAACGCCATATGGAAGACTGTAACCCCTGCCTTGTTTTTGTGAACAGCCTGAAGAAGACCATCACCCTCTACAAATATGCCAGCAGCGAACCTTTGCCCAAAGAAGTGCACCTCCGCCTGCACGACTACTTAAAGAAGAAATGCCGGGATTAAAAAATCTGGATTTCGTTTCCTTAAGTACCTCTCTCCTTTCTGGTCCCTTCCCGTAAGTCATTCGCCCTTGAAGTCTTCCTTCCAAAGGTCACCGAAGGAATCCGAAGAGAAGAATGGAAAGGACAGCTCCAGTCAAAAGTATGTAGGAAAGGTCGATCTTCTTAAGCAGGGCTGCGAAAGCCGCTACAGTGAAAATTACGCTTGGGATATCCACGAAGGTAGTCCGGCCAAAATTATAAAGCACCACGCCAAGCATTCCAATGAAGGCCGCTAGAATCCCCTGCTCCACCCTATGGATGACGTCTAGCCCTTTCAGCCGATCGTAATGGGGAATCAGGAGGGTCACGATAAAGAAGGCCGGGGAGAAGATAGCAATGGTGGCCATCAGCGCGCCCCAAAAACCAGCGAGTTTGTAACCAAGGAATGTAGCAGTGATCATGATGGGTCCGGGGGTCACTTGGCCCATGGCAATGCCGTCTAAAAATTCTTTCGTGGTGAACCATTGAAACCGATCCACTACCTCATACTGGATCAGAGGGATAATCGTAAATCCTCCCCCAAAGGCCAGAGCGCCGATCTTGGATAGCGTCATGGAAAGATAAGCAAGCTGCGCATTTAACCAGTAACAAACCGCAAAAATGATCCCAATTAAAAGCGCCACTACCCCGAGAAAAAGGCTATGCTCTCCTTTTTTCGAAGGATCAGTTACCCCTTGCGTAGGAGCTGCAGGGGCAGCCGTGCCGGCTATCCTAGGGCGGAGGAACAGAGCCATCAATGCCGCTAGGATAAAGACCAGGATAGTATTCAAGCGGAATAGGAAGCCGAAAAAGGAAAGGATGACAATCAAAACTATCTTCCAGTCTTTTAGGATAGGTTTTCCAAAATTGATAAAGGCATTGAGCACGATGGCCACCACAATGGCGCCCAGCCCTTTAAAGAGGCTCTGAATGAACCAGAGGTCTCCCAGTTTAAAGTAAAGGGTGGAAAGGATAACGAGAAGGAAAAAAGCGGGCAGGACAAAGGCTATTGCGCAGGTGAGCCCTCCCCTAATCCCACGAATTCGATACCCGATGTAAGTGGAAAGCTGGACAAAAGTGGCGCCTGGGATCAGTTGGCAGAGGGCCATCCCCTGGAGGAACTCCGGCTCCTTGATCCAGCCCCATTCGTTGACCACGGCCCTTTTCATTTGCCCGGCGATCGCCGGACCGCCATAAGCCGTGGCTCCGATTTTTAGGAATCGTTTAAAAAGAAGGCTTAAAGGAAACATTTGGGCCTACCCAATTGAACACCTTTGCCCTGGAAAACCGGGTCTAATTTTTCTTTTTTTCCTCGGAAGCGCAGGGATGGTCTTGAGTCGAACCGTGACACCTTTCGATCTGTTCCGGAGTGCACTCCTCGGGCCTTCCCTTTAATTCCTCAGGGCGCTGACACCCGCCTTTTTCTGCGCAGCACATCATTTCTTCCCTCCTTTCCCAATTTCCTCAAATATTTATAGCTTAGGCCCCGGACAGTTGCAACTGGTTCTACTATACTGCTTATTGTAAGCATAGATTATGTCCCCTAAAGATTTCACGAAAATAGGGGAAAATTCTTACGCTCTTTTCAAAAAAATTTCTTAGCATCCGCCCAATTTGTCCTTGAAAATATTTACCGATTCAGGCGAGGAAGTTTTAAAATAAATCTTGTGGGTTGAACCCATACCCGCGGGCCCTCTATCTTTGGCGGGTATCAATGACCTGCGAAGGGGGTCGTGCATTTTGACTGGATTTATGCTATGGTTTTTAAAATGATTCGATTCAAGCCGATCCCCAAAGATATACGCCGTCGAATTGATTTGCTGGCCGACCTGTTTAATCGAGATTCCAACATTATCTTCTCCTACCTGTTTGGGGGCCTCTTGAAGAACCGGTTGAGCCCTTTAAGTGACGTCGATCTGTCCATATATATTAAAGATCCCTCAAAATTGGACTATCTGGAAATGTTCTCAAAGATTGCCAAAACTCTTGATACAGACGAGATCGATCTGGTTATTCTGAATTATGCCTCCCTCCCTCTTGCCGGAAGGATCTTACAAAATCGGAGAATCTTAACCGATAGGAACCCATTTTTCCGTCACCGATATGAATCCTTAGTTTTAAGAAAATTTTTTGAATTTCAGATAAAAGAAAGGGATATTCTGAAAAGGAGATACGGGATTGGTTGATAAAATCTTGATCGGAAGAAAACTCGCCCAGTTAGATACCTATTTGAGCCAGCTGCGGGAATTTTATAGAATTTCCGTTAAGACCTATAAGGAAGACTGGAAAACACAGCGGATTGTGGAAAGGACCTTGCAGATCCTGATTGAGGTCTGTATCGATGTTGCCAATCACATCATTTCGGACGAAGGCCTGAGGTTACCCAAAGGGTATGCCGACACATTTGAGGTTTTGATGGAAAATCGGATCCTGAGCAAGAAGTTATTCGCCAGCATGGAAAAGATGGCCAAATTCAGAAACGTGGTTGTACATCAATATGAAGAAATAGACCCTTACATTGTTATCTCCATACTCCATACAAATCTAACTGATTTTGAAAAATTCAAAAAAGCGATCATTAAATATCTATCCCACCTCTCTCGCTGAATTTTCCCGCACCTATCGGCGATCAAACAAAAGAAACTCGACAAGATTGTTTTTCTCCCCCAACCCTGTCGAAACGGTTTCTCTTCTTAATCGAATGAAATTATTAAATTTCTCTCTTCGGGCCTCGACGTAATTGTCGAAGCCAATAGCCCTCCTTTCAGCCTTCCTTCTCTCTTTTTCCCATCCGTAACCATCCTAAATTCCGCACCACTCCGCTGCTGATTTTATCCCCTCGATTGCGGGGCGCGAGCCCCAGTCTATCGCAATATTTCTTGAATATTTTTAGAAGGTCTTAAAGTGCTCTTCTTTCCCGGCGCAGGGCCGGGATGCGGAAAATCAAAAAAGAAAGGAGGTGAACAAGATGAAAAAGACGGTGATGGCAATCGGTATTGTTGTGGTTCTCCTGGTGGCCGTTTCCCTGGCTCTGGCCTGGGGGCCGGGCTATGGGAGGGGAGCGGGATATGCCGCGGGTCCCTATTACCGAGGCTGCTGGTATGCTCCCGGTATCAATCTGACTTCGGATCAGACCGGAAAGCTCAATAGCCTGCACCAGGCATTTCTGAACGAAAGCCTTCCGATTCGGAATGAGCTGGCCTCCAGAGCCCTGGAGCTTCGGACGCTGATGGCGCAACCGGGAACAGATGCAGCCAAGATTTCCGCCAAACAAAAGGAGATCTTTGCCCTGCAGCAAAAGCTCCAAGAAAAATCTCTGGCGTACCAGTCTGACGCCCGGAATGTCCTGACACCGCAGCAACTCTCGGCGCTTCCTCCGGGATGCGGCCTGGGGTTTGCGGGTACCGGCTATGGCGCCGGATTCGGCGGCTATGGCCGTGGCCGGGGTATGGGACGCGGACCCGGGTTCGGGAGAGCCTGGTAACAACATGCGGGGGAGGGGAGTCCCTCCCCCCGAAAACGAGGCATGAAAATGAGAAAAATAATGTTCATCAGCATTGGCTTTCTGTTATTGTTCTTTGCTTCTTCGGGCTATGCCCAACGGGGTGAATCCTACAGAAGACGCAACTTCCCGGTTTCCGATTCCCCTTGCTGGACGAAACCATACCTGGAGGCAACCCCGGAGCAATTGAAGTCTTTGGAAAACTTGCAGCGCTCCTTTAACCAGGAAATTTCAGCGCTGCGGAACCAGTACATAAACCTGCACTATGAGCTGCGTTCATGGCTGGACCATCCGAAACCGGATGCCAGGGCGATCCTTGAAAAGCAAAGGCAATTTTCGGCCCTTCAGAAGAAGATGGATGAAATCTCAATTCAGTATCTCTTGAAAGCACGGGCGATCTTCACTGCGGAACAGTTGTCCAATCTGCCTTCTGGTTGTACCCTGGGCTTCAATTATGGATTGGGAATGGGCTGGGGTCAACCAAGAAGGCAGGGGAACTCTCCCCTCCCCTCGCGGGAGGGGATTAAGGGCAGGGGGACGATGGGATTTTCATGGTTCGCGAGCGGCTAAGCGGCTATAAAGAATCATAATGAAAATAAAAGGGGAGCGCATTAAGAAAGGAGAAAAAAATGAGAAGAATAAAATGGATGGTGCTTATTGTGGCGGCAATGGTATTGGCCTCCTTTGCCATAGCAGAATCCCAATGGCAGGGGAAAGGGCGCTGGCCTGCGTGGTCATCAAATTATTACCAATGGAACTGGAACCCGGCAACCGTCGAGACCATCAAAGGAGAGGTGATGACCAAGGACACGATCACCCCTGCGAAAGGGCGAAGCGGTCTGCCGGCTGTGGGTATGACCCTGAAAAAAGAGGATTACTACGCGGCTTATGTTCATCTCGGGCCACAGTGGTACTTCGACAAACAGGAGATGGACATCGATGTTGGAGACAAGGTAGAGGTTACCGGCTCCAAGATTATGGTGGAAGGTGAGACAGTGCTTCTGGTCTCTTCGATCAAGAAGGGCGACAAGACCTGGCAGTTTCGAGACCCGCAGGGATTCCCCTATTGGTCCGGGCGAAGCGGGTAAAAAAACAAAAAGGCGCTCCCCTTCGATATTCTATATTTCACCCCCGCTCTGACTACGATTGTAAATCTGAATGATTCAAGTTTTTCCATCGCTTTCGAGGTCGCCTACATGGGGATCACCAACCTGGAACTGCGCCTCAAAGTCACCTTCCTGCTCGGAGGGAAGGGAACGGAATTCGGCGAAAAGCCAAAGGACTACCGGCTCGAGTTCAGAGCGAGGTATAATTTTTGATTCAGCAGATTTTTCTTGACAGGGATGCCAGATTTGAGATATATATGATCATATACTCATAAATATTGAAGGGGATAGTCCGTGCAGAAAGCTGTGTTCAATTTGAAAGCCGAGGCCCTTCAGGCAATAGCCCAGCCCACCCGTCTCAAAATTTTAGAATGCCTCCGAGGAGGAGAGCGATGTGTATGTGAGATCTTTCCAGCCATCGACGAGGAGCAATCCAATGTTTCCCGGCACCTGGCTGTCCTCCGGAAAGCTGGATTGGTGACCTCGTGGAAGGAGGGACCGAAGGTGATCTATAAGGTTAAGAGCCCCGAGATTTTCAAGATTATTGACGCCATAGGCAGCATAATCAAAGCCCAGTATAAGGAGAGCGAAGCTCTCGTCAAGCAGTTATGATTTGAGGAAGGAAAATTTTTAAATTTTGCAAATGATTATATGGGAATATGCTCAATAAAAAATAGATGCGATGGTTATCAAACCCCTAAATTTTCCATTAAAGGAGAAGATTCTTACGACTCGGTGCTTATAGGGGATTATCCAGTTCTTCGGCAGGCTTTCCTATTAGAGAGTAGATGGAGCCCTCTTTTCTTTATTGGCGCTTATTTAGCCTTTGGGTCTTCTTCCAGGCTGTAGAGCAATGGGAGAGAACTGGAAGGTTATCCGGAAGGATTTTTGGACAGTGAACATGGGGAGGAGATGTTCGTTTTCGCGGTTTCGATTGCGAAAATCGATTGAGTCTAAATGAAGATTCTCCGGAGAAAGGAGGGCCTGCCATGAAGATCAAAATTTTGGGACCGGCCTGTGTTAATTGCCTGAAGCTTGAGCTTCTGGTCGCTCAAGCAGCAAAAGAGCTGGGCCTTGAGGTTGATATTGAAAAGATAATTGAAAGAAAAGCTTTCTCAAAATACAACATTGAGCCCCCTGCTTTGGTCGTCAATGAGAAGGTTCTCTATACGGGACTTCCCTTGCCATCCATGGAAACAGTGAAAAATTTGTTGACTGTTGGATAATTATTTCCTCCAATTCGCGTGAACCATGGAATTCATCCTGGGCGACATCAGTGGAATCATCCAGAGCAATCCGTGGCTGGCGCCATTGGCCGTGTTCCTGGGAGGTGCGCTTACAGCTTCCAATCCTTGTGTTCTGGCTATGATTCCTTTGATGATGGCTTTTGTCGGTGCTTATAAGGGAACCAGTGGGCCTAAAAAGGCCTTCATCCTTTCGTTCCTCTTTGTCATTGGCCTGACCATAACGTTTACACTATTGGGGATAATAGCAGCATTGATGGGCAGGCTGATAGGAGATGTAGGGAGATTCTGGCCCTACGTGGTGGCTGGGGTTTGTCTGGTCATGGGCTTGCACTTGCTCGAAATCTGGAAGTTTGACCTGCCCATGCCGCAAAGCTGGAGGCCCAAACAGGCCGGGCCTTTGGGGGCATTTTTGCTGGGGCTTCTATTTGGTCTGGTCTCCACGCCCTGTGCTACCCCCATTCTGGCGGTCCTTCTGGTCTATATCGCCTCCAAGGGCAATTTAGCCTATGGGGGGCTGAACACGGGACTGGCCTATCTCCGGAGGGGAAGCGGGGTGCTCATCATATTGATCGGCTTATTTTTCATCTGGGGAGCCCATTGAAAGTTGTCTCTATGAACATTTTCAAAGAAAAGCAGGCTCATAAAATATCAATCCGGCCAAAAAAATATGCCATCTCCGCACTGCTGGCAATCATATTTCTCATGGGACCCCCTTTATTCTTGGTTAACAATCTTCCCACAGGCTGCAACATTTTTTATGCCGACAAGATAAGTAAATCCGGGCCGTGTACCCAAAAGACTTTAATCTGCCAGAGCAAAATCCTCGATGGTGGATTATCCTTCGCGCCCATCACATATCTTGGATCTAGTACATTTGTTACTCTTCGGAGTCATATTTCATTCTTCCAAACCACAAACCTCATCAGCTTTGTACCTCTTCGCTGTTGATTTTTCCCCGCCTGCTGGGAAGGATGACCCTACCCCCCTTACCGGGCGCCTCAACCTGCCCATGTGTTGACAGGGGGAGGAAGGGAAGGGTTTTCGATGGCTGAATCCGCAGAAAAACATGTTCATAAAGATTGCTGATTTCATAAAAAAATATCCTGGAGGAGAAGAACATGCGTAATCTCATTTTTGTGCTTTTCACCCTGGCGCTTTCTACCTTTTTGGTTTGCCAGAATTCCAATAATGTAGAGGGAGCATCAGCGGAGATTGCCCTTCTCCACACAAATAACGTGATTGGGCGTCTCTTTCCTTGTCCGTCATGAGGGGATCATTTGCTTGGCGGTCTTGCCAGGAGAGCAAGCTATATTGAAGATTTGCGAACCCAAGGACGGAATCTCATCCTCTTAGATTCCGGTGATCTTCTTTTCCCCCCAGGGTCTATCCCTGAATCCCCTGAAGAAAGAGAGAGGATTGAATTGAGGGCAGACCTTTATATAAAAACATACAATCTCATGGGATATGATGCCTTCACCCCGGGGGAGGTTGACCTTTCTTGGGGAGTGGATAAACTTCTGAGAATCAGTAAGCAGGCAAAATTTGCCTTTCTGCTGGCAAATCTCATGGATAGGCAGTCAAAAAAACCAGTTTTCCGTTCCTATCTTGTAAAAAAATTGGAAGGCATGAAGATCGGTTTTCTGGGATTGATTTCCAATCGTTTGCATTTGAGCTGGTCTCCCGGAGAAGAGGCAAAGTTTTATTTGGCTGATCCCATCGTCGTTGCCAAAAAGGTCGTTACGGAATTAAAGAAGAGAAAATCCGAAGTGATCATTGCCATCGCGCATATGGAACAAAATGACCAAGTAATGCTCCTCAAGAACGTTCCAGAAATTGATTTCGTCATAAGCGGCCATGTCCGTGAATCTTTGTCGGTTCCCTTTACACCCGGAAATATCAAGACCCAAATACTGCTTGCCGGCACGGGAGGGGAACGGATGGGGGAAATAGCTTTTTCTATGGAGCAGAAGCAATTGAAATCCCGGTTTCGCCTTGTGTCCCTGACAGGAAGATACCCAGACCACATTCAGACAGAGAAACTGGTGCAACAATACAGGGCGGACTTGCGAAAAATATTTGAAGCTATGGAGAAAGCGAGTACCCCAGGTGAGATACCGGCTTTCGTGGGTGATCATTCCTGTATTTCTTGCCACCCGCAACAGCACCAGAACTGGCAGAAGACAGGCCATGCTCGGGCTTACAAGACTTTAATTCAAAATAATAAAAATTCGGATCTCACCTGCCTTGTCTGCCACGCAACGGGTTTGGGGAAAAAAATCGAGGGCGGCGGCTTTTTGGAGAATGTCCAGTGTGAGGCCTGCCATGGGCCGAGGAAAGGCCATGCAGAAAACGGGCAAAAGTTTCCCCCCGTAAGCGAAAAGCAATGTGTGGTCTGCCACAACCCGGCCAAAAGCCCCAAATTCGACTATGCCTCTTACCTTTCCAAAGTCCGGTGCCCGCCCTCAAAGTAGTTCCCAAGCCCGAGGCTATATGTTTTCCCGTAATGGGGAGGAAGGAGTAGGGATGATTCCTGGCCAAAGAATAATTCCCCTAAAGGAGGTTCACCATGTTGTTAAAAGGTCTTAAAAAGAGGACCTTCCGGGCGGAGTGCAACCCGAGCTTTGAATCTCTGCATTGCATCGCCGAGCTGGACCAGGATGTAAGCGAGGCGCTTCCCTACCTCAACGCCTCCCTGGGCGGGTTCACCTACATCAAAGACCCGCCTTCGGTCACCTTTCGGGTGTACGGCAAGCTCATCACCGTTTACGGCGACCGGATTGCCATCAACGCCCTCAAGGATGAGGAGGAAGCGGATAAAATCCTCAACTGGCTGAAAGGGGAGATCAACGAGGCCTGGGAGAAGCGCGACCAGATCCAGCCCAGCTACGAAAGCGCGCCTCAGCCCCGAATCATTGAGATTCTAAAGCTACTTCCCAGAGAAAAGGGCTGCCGGGCCTGTGGCCAGACCAGTTGCATGGCCTTTGCTCAATTGGTTGCGGAAGGGGCCAAGGGGCCGGAAGACTGTCCCCCCATGCCCGAGGAGGCCCGGCAAAAGCTGCGGGAATATTTATCGGCGTTTCGGTTTACTACCTTTTAAAATTTTTCAACCCGCCGATGAACGAAATAATCGGGAAAAGGAGAAAGGAAAATGAAAAAAAAGCCCCTGACTGTTATGATGGCCTGGAGAGGGAAAGCTCCGCTTCTGCCCCTGGAGACCAAGTTCCTGGGATGGCCTTTTGCCCTGCTCCGACTTTCCATGGCCATCCTTTTAGCCTTCCTCTTTTCTGAATGCTTCTCTTTTACATCTTCTTTAGGTGAGCAAGTAATTCCGAAGTCTTCCAAACCTTTAACTTTTTGACTTTTTTGAAGTGTTTATCGTTCGTCCATATACCGTCATTGTCGACGGCAAGGGCCAAAGCTATGAAGGGAATATCCCCTGGATCGATGTCGCCGATAATCCTTTCAGCTTCCTTAAGATGGGGCCGGATTGTCTGGGCGGATACGATGGAGATATTCTCCAATAATACGTCCAAAAAGAAGTCAATTTCATCGGGAGATAAACCGCTCAGTTTGCTAATTTTTGTCTTGTGTGCTTCTACCTCCTCCAGGGCGAATTCGGGAAGGTAAAAATCCATGGAGGGAAGGAGCAGTATTTCTCGGGTTATGGAATCTTTGATGAGGGACGAAATGAGGATATTCGTATCAACGATCAATCTCATTATGCAGTCTTATAATGTTTCCATAGTCCGGCTTTGATGGTCTTATCCAATTCGTCTATGTCCTGACTGGAAAGTTTACTCTTGGCGGCAATTTTATCCATCAGTCGGAGCTTTCGGGCATAATTCCATAAGGTATCCGCTACAACTTTATCCCATTTGATTTCCGGATGTTTAGACAGGATTTTTTTAACTTCAGAGGGTATTTGAAACGTAACGCTTGGCATTTTGCCCACCTCCTTCCTTCTAAAAGTAGAAAAACGGGGACCAAAAGTCAAGTCAAAATATGGCCAGACAATCGAAATCACTCATGGAGAAAAGGGATGCGCTGGCTTCCTTCATCACCGCCTGGGGAGGGAAGGCTTTTCCTCTTCCTCTGGAGACCAAGTTCCTCGGGTGGCCTTTTGCCCTGCTCCAGCTTTCCCTGGCCTTAATCAGGGGGTCCTGATGGATCGGGTAGGCGGCGAGAAATCAGCCCAATCAAAAAAACAAAAATGGAGAGAGAGAATTTTCTTGACAGCCCCTATTATTGATTATATGATTATTGAGTCATTAATGCATGGAGGTTTGTATGGAAGAAAGGGTTCTAGAAATGAAGGCAGAAATTTTAAAGGCCCTGGCTCAACCCACCCGCTTGAAGATCCTGGAGTGCTTGAGAGAAGGGGAAAAATGCATCTGTGAAATTGTGCCGGCCATCAATGGGGAGCAATCTAACGTCTCCCGCCATATCTCCCTGATGCAAAAGAGCCACCTTATTACTACCTGGAAAGATGGGGTCAGGGTGATGGTAAAGGTGAAGGATCCTCAAATTTTTGAAATCTTAGATAAGGTCAGCGCCCTCTTAAAAAAACAGATCAGGGAACAGGGAAGACTTCTCGCTCAAATATGAGTCCGTTCCATCAGCCCGGAAAAAGGATGGTTGAAAAAAATGTTCGCGTTGGAATTGATTTATGCCGGATTGGAAGCTTTAAAAGAATATATTGCCCTCCATGTCGTCACCTGCCTGATCCCGGCTTTTCTTCTGGCCGGGGCCATGGTCACCTTTATTTCCAAAGAGACCATCATCTATTATTTAGGGAGTGCCACCAATAAACTCAAATCCTTTACCCTGGCAAGCGGGGGAAGTTTTTTTGTGGCCGCCTGCTCCTGTACGGTTATTCCTGTTTGCAGCGGTCTTTATTACGGGGGAAGCGGAGTCGGGCCGGCCTTCATCGTGCTCTGGGTGGCTCCGGCGGCGAATATTTTAGCCGTGGTCTATACCGGGGCAATTCTGGGTTCAGAAATGGTCATCGTTCGAATCCTCGCTGCCCTCGCCATGGCCTTTGTGGTGGGTTGGGTCATGAGTTTTGTTTTCCGCCACGAAGAGACGAAGAGAATGGATATGGGGTTTAATCCGGGAGGAAAGAAAATTATTGCCCGCAAAGACCTCATTCTCCTTCTCTTGATCGTGGCTAATCTGTTGACTCCTAATTACCTAGTCCAAAAGGGGGCTTTTCTCCATAAAGTTTATGTATGGGCGGCAGGGATGGCGATCATCGTTGTTTACGTCCTCAAAGTCAAATCTATGGAAGAGATCCGGCAATGGATGGGGGAAACCTGGTGGTTTGTGAGGATGATCTTTCCCCTTCTTTTAGTCGGTGTATTTATCGTAGGAGTTATTGGCAAACTTATGCCTCAGCATTGGGTTGAGAGTTGGTTGGGTGGATCAGGTGTGTTCCCCTCTTTTCTGGCCACGGTTATAGGCCAGATCATGTATATGGCCACCATGACCGAGGCGCCTTTCGTCCATAAGTTGATGGATTTGGGGATGGGAAAAGGCCCGGCATTGGCTCTTCTTCTCACTGGCCCGGGCATGAGCCTGCCCAATATGTTGGCCATTATCAAAGTCTTCGGCCTGAAGAAGGGGTTGGTCTACATTCCCTTGATTACCATCCTGGGAACCTTGGTGGGGTGGTTCACGGGAAATTTCATTTTTTCTTAAGAACAAAACCATGAAGCCACAGAGATCACAGAGAAATCATCTGTGTTTTCTAAAAGAATTTTTTCATCCCTAGGTGAAGAAGCATGTTTTTTATTGGTTGAAAGGGGATAAATTCTCTGTGCTCTCTGTGGTTAGATCTTCATATTTCAAGGAACGGAGGGGAAAGATGAAAAAGATCGAAGTGCTGGGAATGGGTTGACCGAAGTGCAATCAGCTCGCGGAGCGGGCCAAAGAAGCGGTCAAAGAACTGGGTGTCGATGCCGAAGTAGTGAAGGTGCAAGATATTAAGGCCATCAGCAACTATGGGGTCATGATTACTCCCGCTTTGGTAGTGGATGGAGTGGTGAAAGTTGCAGGAAAAGTCCCCCAAAAGGAAGAAATTAGGAAAATGATTATGGGCGAGAAAAAATAAGAAAATGACAAAGCAAAGTTGATAACAAGGGAGGCAATAAAAAATGACAAATGCAAAAGGGAAAAAACTTTCCGCATTGGATAAATTCTTAACCCTCTGGATATTCATTGCCATGTTTGCAGGGGTAGGGATTGGATATTTTGCACCTGCCGTAACAAAGTTCATTGCCGGGCTTCAGGTAGGAACAACCTCGATTCCCATCGCCATCGGGTTAATATTGATGATGTATCCTCCCTTGGCCAAGGTGAAGTATGAAGAAATGGATAAAGTATTTCGCCATAAAAAACTTCTGGCGATATCCCTGATTCAAAACTGGATCATCGGACCCGTGGTCATGTTCATCCTGGCCATTATCTTTCTCCGTAATTACCCGGAGTATATGATCGGCGTAATTTTAGTCGGTTTGGCTCGTTGCATTGCCATGGTCATTGTATGGAATGAACTCGCCGAAGGAGACCGGGAGCTCGCGGTAGGGCTGGTGGCGTTTAACGCGATCTTTCAGGTTTTATTTTATGCCGTTTACATCTACATCTTCATTACCATTTTCCTCAACTGGCTCGGCCTGGTGAAAGGTCTGGATGTGAGAATTTCCATCGCCGATGCCGCTATCACCGTCTTTATCTACTTGGGGATTCCCTTTCTTGGGGGCGTCATAAGTCGTTTCAGCCTGATAAAGTCGAAGGGGAAGGAATGGTTTGAGAATGTATTTGTGCCCAGGATCAGCCCGATCACCCTGATTGCGTTGCTATTCACCATTGTGGTCATGTTTTCTCTGAAGGGAGAGGTTATCATCGAATTACCCATGGATGTGGTAAGGGTGGCCATACCCCTGTGCATCTATTTCTTCTTCATGTGGTTCATCACCTTCTATTTAGCGAAAAAAATCGGGGCAAATTACGCCCAGACCACGGCGGTTTCCTTCACAGCGGCCAGTAACGACTTTGAATTGGCAATTGCGGTTGCCGTAGCCATTTTTGGAATTGCCTCCAACCAAGCCTTTGCCACTGTGATCGGGCCCCTTTTGGAAGTTCCTGTACTCATCAGCCTGGTTAACGTGGCCCTGGGATTCAGGAGGAAATATTTCCCCTATGCCCTCGAGACCCCCGAAGGGCTATGCTATTTATCCTGCCCGGCAAACCCTGATCAAATCCCCCCAAACCCCCCTTTATCAAAGGGGGGCAGGCCATGAACCGTTCTGGTACATGGCAGGGGGGGATTTTAGCGGCTTCATTGCTCTGATGCCCATCAGGAACAATTGGTTAAAGAGTGGCGCCAGGATTGGCCCCACGAAAGATGATTGGAGATGAAGGGGAAGGAATGAAACGAGTTCTTTTTATCTGCACCAAAAACAGCGCCCGCAGCCAGATGGCCGAGGGGCTGGTCAATCACGATCTGGGCGGCCGGTTTAAGGCTTTTTCCGCTGGCACTGAGCCATCCAACGTTCATCCCCTCGCTATTATAGTTATGCGGGAATTGGGTATCGATATCTCCCAGCAGAGATCCAAGGGGATCGATGAATTTGCCGGGGAAAAATTTGACTACGTCATCACCCTTTGCAGCCAAGCCGATGAAAGTTGTCCAGTTTTTTTCGGAGGAACGAGAAAGCTGCACATGGCCTTTCCTGATCCGGCTGAAGCTGCCGGGAGCGATGAAGGAAAAATCGCTATTTTTAGAAAAGTGAGAGATCAAATACGGGCTCAGGTATTGGGATTCTTAGCCCGTGAGGAGGAATAGGAGAATTTAAGAATGTAGCAAGAGCAGCGATTCGGTCATGGACATTTTTGAGAATTCTTGCTAATCTTTCTGTATTATGGCTAACTGGAATTTACTTCTCACTCTTTTGCGGGAAAAAGTAGAAAAAGGGGCAAGCTGGATGATTAGCTTGCGAAAACATCGCAAATGGATCCTTCCGGTGCTGGGAATCATCGTTGCCTGCGCAGTTTTCGGCTATTTAAAACTTTTCGCCTGGAATCCGGAAAGGCAAAAATTGGCTGTGGTCAATGACCGGGTCATTACTGTGGGGCAATTTAGCAGGGAAATTGTGAAGGTTCCGGCTCCTTACCAAGAGATGCTCAAAGAAGAGCCTAAGGAGTTTTTAGAGCAGCTGATCTTGAAGGACGTGCTACTTCAGGAGGCCATACGACAAGGGGTAAAGGGTGATCCATCAGTAAGAGGCGAAGAAGCTGAGATGGCCCTCATCCTGAGCCTCTTGCAAAAAGAAGTGCTGGATAAAGTGAAGGTGGAAAAGGAAGAGGTTGAGGGGATCTATCGCCAGCATCGGGATGAAATGGGTAAGAAATCCCTGGCCGAAGTAACTCCGTTTATTGAGAGTGCCGTTCGCGAGGTGAAGGGTAAAGAAAAGATGATGGAGTTTATCTTTTCCCTCAAGAAGCAGGCCAAGATCGAAATTGACGAAAAGCGCCTCCAGGCCATTTCTGTTCCGATGCCCCATACCAACACGGGTGAAGAGTTGAAAAAGGCTCTCGTTAGCGGCAAACCAGTTCTGGTTGATTTTGGGGCGAACAACTGTGTGCCCTGCCGGCAGATTCGCCCCATTCTGAAAGAGATTGCCCAGGAATATTCTGACAAAGCCCACGTGCTGATTATCGATGTTTACAAATATCAGGAGCTGGCCAGGGAGTACCGGGTACAGTTGATTCCCACCTTGATTTTCTTTAACAGCTCAGGAAAAGAAGTCTTCCGCCATTTGGGGGCCTGGGATAAGGCCTCCATCATCAATAAGCTGAAAGAGGCTGGAGCAGCCTGATCCTGATCGTCACCTCGCCTTCTCCTTCTTCGCCACAAAGATAAAGCCTGTCCTTGCCTTTCTTTTCAGCCAAATTCCAAAGAATAAGAACTGGCGCTAAGCGCTCTGCCCTATGCCCTTAGCCTATGGATTATTTCTTATTTAGATTAAAGGCAGGCTTTGACCCGCGCTGATCACGAGATTGCCCATGGAGAAGATCCCGAAAATGATCAGAATGGAAGCAATAAACTGGCCCAGAGGACTGCGGGCAATCTTAGGAGTGATGAGCAATGCCAGGGGCACGATAAGTCCCAAAATAAGTGGAAGGAGGAGGTCTGTAGTGGAGATTTTTCCCTCTGTCATGAGACTGAGGACATGGTTGAAAAGGTGAGGGGTAAGGCCCAGTTTCATGAGATAGTAGAGAATCAGGGCCAGATCAGCGAAGATCAAGATGTACAGCGCTTCTCCCAATCGGTGAAAGATTAGCCTTTCCTTCATTTGGTCCCCGGGTGAACGCTTGAGCACGAGGTAGTAGCGAATGGTGTCAAAAATAATAACCAAAGCCAAGCCTGAAAGGGCTGCGGTGACCAGGAAGAAAAGAGGGGTGATGGAAGTGGACCAAAGGATGCGAGCTCCAGAGAAGCTCAACACGAATCCCACAAAACCATGAGAGCCCAGGGCGATGGGCAGGCCGATAAGTCCCCAAAGCTTAGCTTTCTTGAAGTCGCTGCGAAAGAGGTACCAGAGGTAGATGGAGGCTAAAAAAGGATAGGCCGTGAGGATGACCGTGCCCCAGGCCATCGGAGATCGGGGAGCGAAATAAGCAAAGAGGTGCCAGAAACGAAGCGGGTGCCCGATGTCCAGGAGGAGAAGAATAGGAGCCACTGCCCAGAGGATGATAACTGCCAAGGCCGAGAATTTGGCGAGGGGAAGGTACTCTTTTTTCCCGCTGTAAGTAAAAATTACCGATGCCAGGTAGCTGCCAGCATTAAGACCTGTAATGGAGACAAAAAGGACAATCAAGAATCCGAAAGGGGCTACATGGTACACATTATATGTTACGAACACATCGGTCATACCCAAAACCCCTCTTCTTCAGATTTTTGATTTCTATTGAGCAATACCTATGCCAAGCCTAACAGGATCGAAAAGGAATCTATTTTACTGGCTCATCTATGAACAATTATCAAGTAATTCAGAGGAATTAAAAGATTAGAGTGAGAAAATCCTGGGTGCTTTTTGCAGGGGAATGTAGATTTCCAAAAAGTTCTCGTGGGTGAAATGACTCAGGGGTGGGGGAAAATACGCAAGACTAAGGATAGCTGAACTTTTTCATCCGGTAGCGCAGCACATCCCGGCTGATCCCCAAAAGCTTAGCCGCGCGAATCTGGTTCCCCCCGCATACTTCCAGGGCCTGACGGATCAGATCTCGTTCCACGGTTTCCAAGGCAATACCCTGGGGTGGGAGCTTAAAAGGAGAAGCACTGATCTGGGCAGGCGAGAGGGGATGGATAATTTCAGGGGGCAAATGCTCGGGTTCGATATCTTGGCCCTCACAGAGGATGAAAGCCCGTTCCAAAACATTTCTCAATTCCCGAATGTTTCCCGGCCAGGAGTAACTGGCCAGGAGTTCTTGAGCCTCGGGAGAGAGGCCCTGGACTTTTTTCTTGAACTCCTTGCGCAGCTCGCCGAGTAAAAAATCGATGAGTAGGGCAAGGTCGGATTTGCGCTCCCGGAGAGGCGGGAGGAAAATGGGGAAGACTTTCAAGCGATAGTATAGGTCTTCCCGGAAATCCCCTTTTTTCACGGCGGCCGCAAGATTTTTGTTCGTGGCGGCGATGAAGCGCAGGTCCACGGATAGATCCTTAACCCCTCCCAGCCTCCGAAATCGTTTGTTCTCGATTACGCTGAGCAATTTAGCTTGCAGAGTCGGGTTCATGTCTCCGATCTCGTCCAGGTAAAGAGTACCTCTGTTAGCCACTTCCAAAAGCCCTGCTTTCCGCTCTTTGGCATCGGTGAAAGCTCCTCGTTCATGACCGAAGAGTTCGCTCTCGATAAGGGGGTCAGGAAGGGCAGAACAGTTGACCTCCACGAAGGGATATTCTGCCCGGAGGCTTTCCTGGTGGATGGTGCGCGCCACCAGATCCTTGCCTGTTCCGCTCTCTCCTTCTAAGAGTACGGTGGAGGCTTCGCTCTGGGCGATCTGTTTCACCTGCTGCCGCAATTCCCTCATGGCCACACTTTGGCCAATGATGCGGTGCAGGCCAAAACGGACGGCCTCTTGAGTTCGGAAGTAAGTGACTTCTTTTTTCAGATGGGTCGTTTCCAGGGCTTTCCGAACCGATAGGGAGATGGCCTCCAAGTCAAAGGGCTTGGTAATGTAATCGTAGGCTCCCAGGCGCATGGCCTGGATGGCGGTTTCCAGGGTCCCATAAGCGGTGATAATCACAACCGTAAGATTCTTATCCATCTCCCGCAGGCTTTTTAGGACTTCTATTCCCTTCATGTCGGGAAGCTTGAGGTCCAGGAGGACCAGGTCCAGAGATTCCTCCTCCACCAGGCGCAGGGCGGTCTTCCCATTTTCAGCGGAGAAGACCACATAACCTTGGCCGGTAAGTTCCTTTTCCAAAGACTGGCGGATCAGTCGTTCATCATCCACAATTAAGATCTTATCTGGCAACATGGCGATCCCTATGAGGTCGAAGAAAAAATGGGAAGAAGCAGGAAAAACGTGGTTCCGACCCCAACCTTGCTCTGGGCAAAAATCTGGCCATGGTGTTGTTCTATGATCCGTTGAGCCAGAGAGAGGCCTAAGCCAGTTCCCTTGGCTTTGGTCGTAAAAAAGGGCCGAAAAATTTCGCTCAGTACCTCAGAGGGAATTCCCTCCCCAGTGTCTGTCACTGTGACCTCGGCAAAACCTTCCTCCCGAGCGGTGAAGTCGGTCAACGGAAACCCTTCCTGAAGATGATACCCAGATTTGTAGCATTTTGTCTGGATGGTTAGCACCCCACCCCCGGGCATGGCATGAAGGGCGTTAAGAAAAAGGTTCAGAAAGGCCCGTTCCATCTGCTGAGAATCCAGGAGCAAGGGAGGCAGGGAAGTATCAAAGTTTCTTTCCACCCCGACCCCAGTCATTTGGCATTCCTCTCTGACAGAGGCAAGGGCAGCCTCGATCACTTTGTGCAAGTTGACCGATTGCAATTCCGGGGGACGGACGCGGGAATAGGAAAGGAGGTCAGCCATCGTCTTGTCCAGACGCTCGATGGATTGCAGTATCTCTTCTATGGTTCCTCGGTGGCTGGCCCCCAGCATGAGATCTTTAGCCAGAATCTGGGTGGCCAGTTTTATTCCGGCCAGAGGATTCTTGATTTCGTGAGCCACGCTGGCGGCCAGCTCACCCAGTGAAGCCAGATGCTTGACCTGACGCATCTGTTGCTGTTCTTGTTTTTCCCGCTCTTTTTGAGTTTGAGAAAGCTTCTGGACCATTAAATTGAAACTCTTGGCCAGCCGACCTAATTCATCTTCCGTGGCCACCCGCACCTCCACGTTCAGGTCGCCTTTCTCAACTTGGGACATGGTCTTGATCATCTGGTCGATGGGCTTTTTGACCAACCGATTGAGGAGCAGGTTGACAGCTATGGCCATCAGCAGAAGGGTTATGGCTGTTGAGATGATGAGGAGATTGCGGTTGAAAACGATCGACCTCCGAGTGATTTCCATCGGCAAAGTGACGTGCAAAATTCCCAGAATCTTTTTTTCTCTCCCGTGGCAAGGGAAACAGATCGATTCGTTGGGGAGGGCCTGGATGGAGCTAAGGAATGGCTGGCCTTGAATGTCTTGCTGGGAAATAAGCGGGGTTTTTCCCGATAAAGGCTGCCGGGGTAGAAGTTGGGCCAGGGATGTTCCTTCTTCGATTTTTCGGGAAGAGCGCAAAACCATTCCTCTCTCATCGAAGATGCGCAGCTCCACCAAGCCTTCCTGGATGGCGAATAGGCTCAAAAAATTGTGGGCATCTTGGGGTCTTCCTTCTTTCATGGCGCTGGTGAGGCCATTGCTCACAAGGATGCTGAGCATTTCGATCTCTTTGCTCTTAGCGCTGAGGAGGTGTTCTTTCTGATTCTCGATGATGGAGTAAGCAAAAAAAATCAGGGTGAGGGTCACAACTGCTCCCACCGATAGGCTGATCTTCAAGAAAAGGCTGCGAAACAAGAGCCCTCCTCCCTGCGGGGGACTTGGGAATAGAAAAGTTCCAGATTATTTTACCCCTATAATTCCCATTCCGCAACGGAGGAGATTTTTTAGATTTTTATATTGACTTTGACGGGGATTTTTTTTACATTGAGGCCCAATTCTTCTAAGAGGAAGCATGGAGATAGGTTAGCTCTTTAGAAAGTGGTAATCTCAAAGGGATTCCAATGAACCTGTTGGTTGTCCTTTTAGCTTTTCTGCTCGTCTTCTCCATGGCCCCAGCTTGCCCTGCTTCCGAAGAATGCCTGACCTGCCACGGCTCAGAGATCTCCCGGAAGGCTGACCGAGCAAAGAAGAGGTTACCCCCAATCGATCCTCAGAAGCTGGCTACCTCGGTCCATCGGGACCTCTCCTGTGATACCTGTCATCCGGAAGCAGTCCCCGCTCCTCATCCTCCCAAAAAGATGAAGGCTGTGGCCTGTGACTCGTGCCATGATAAAGACTTACAGAAAACGCTGGGGGAGAGCGTTCATGCCTCCATCGCCTCCTGTTCGAGCTGCCATGGAACTCATGAAATTCAGGCCAAAGCCGCCTTCTCTGCTGCTGGCTGTGCTACCTGTCATCCAGATCCAGAGCGCGCTTATCAACGGAGTGTCCATGGGATATTGCAGAAAACAGGAAAGCACGAGGCAGCCCGGTGCCCTGATTGTCACGGAGGACATGACGTTCGGAAGAAAGGAGACCCTCGGTCCCGGGTCTACGCGCTAAACCTTCCCCGAACCTGCGCCCGTTGCCATGTCACCCCGAAGCTCGTTGAGAAAGATAAAATTCCCCCTTCCTCTGCCTACCAGTCCTACATGGACAGCATTCATGGGCGAGCCATTACCAAGAGCGGGCTGCTGGTAGCCGCGGTATGCAGTAACTGCCACGGAACCCATGAAATCCTTCCCCCAAAAGACCCGGCTTCCATGATCTCGCGGGGAAGGATTCCGGAAACCTGTGGCGCCTGCCATGCAGGTGTTCTGACTACCTATGCCCAGAGCATCCACGGACAGGCCCTGATAAAAGGCCATTCCCGGGCGCCCATATGTACAGATTGTCACAGCGCCCACGAGATTCAGCGCGTGGAGGTGGATGCCTGGAAGTTAGAGGTGATGAAGGAATGCGGGACCTGTCACATGGAGCGGCTGATAACTTACCGAGACACGTTTCATGGGCATGTGACTTCCCTGGGCAGCACAGTGGGGGCACGATGTTCAGACTGCCATGGGGCTCATGAGGTTCTGCCGCCAACAGATTCCCGCTCTTTGATTCATAAGAAGAATATCGTAGCCACCTGCCGAAAGTGCCATGCCAAGGCTACCCCCAGTTTCGCCCTTTATTATGCCCATGCAGACCTGCGGAATAAAGAGAGATATCCCATTCTCTATTACACGGACCGCTTCATGGTACTGCTCCTCTTGTTTACATTCGCTCTTTTCGGGGTTCATACTTTTCTATGGCTGCCCCGGTCCTTACGAGACCGGCTGAACCAGAGAAAGGAAAGGATGAAAAGCCTGGAAGGGAAGGGGAGTGAGGCCCAGGTCTATTACCTGCGTTTGAACCTATTCCATCGCTTGATGCATGTCCTGGTCATTCTCACTTTCATGGGCCTGGTTATGACCGGCATGCCGTTGAAGTTCAGCTATAGCCCCATTGTCCAGAAGATCGCTCCTTATCTGGGTGGCTTTCAGACTGCTGCTTTCATGCATCGGGTCTGCGCTATTCTGACCTTTTTCTATTTTGGATTCCATCTGGCTTATGTGGTTTACCTTCGTCTCCGAAAGAGGCGAAAAGGGCTTTTCTGGGGGCCGAATTCCATGGTGCCCCAGCTGGAGGACTTTAAAAATTTATTCCGCCATTTCCGCTGGTTTTTGGGAATCGCTCCCCGGCCTCAGTTCGGCCGGTTCACCTACTGGGAGAAATTCGATTACTGGGCAGTCTTTTGGGGAGTGAGCATGATCGGGACGTCAGGGCTGTTCCTGTGGTTCCCGACCTTCTTCGCCCAATTTTTTCCTGGCTGGATCTTCAATGTAGCCCTCATCGCCCACAGCGAGGAAGCGTTGTTGGCAGGAGGATTCATCTTTTCCATTCACTTTTTCAACACCCACCTGCGGCCCACCAAATTTCCCCTGGACCACGTGATCATCACGGGAAGAATATCGGAAGAAGACCTCCTATACGAACATCCTCTCGAATACGAACAGATGCAGATGGAAGGGACCTTGGCCAGCAAGCGGACCGATCCACCCCCCCTATGGATGATGAACCTCTCCCGGATCGTGGGCTTTTCGGCCCTGGCTTTAGGCATTGTGATCATCGCTGTGATCATCTTCACTCTTTTGGAGAAGGCTGGGTATATCCTGCTATTCCTGGGCTTTGGTCTGCCCTTTATTTTGTTATTATTGGCCGCTTATTTTTTCTGGATCTATAGACGCTCTTCAGAGGATCCCACTCGCCTTTCCAAGCCTTAGCCTTCAGCCCCCAATTATCCTTTATCCCGGCCTGCGATAAATGGCAGCCGACCATTTGAATTTTATTCCCCGGGCGTTAAATTTTTTATCTGTAAAAAAAATTAACAATTCTGCAACATCACAAAAAAATGAGGCAAGTTTCTTAGGTGTTAATTTATTTAGCACTACATTAGACCATTCGGGGGATTAGATTTTTTATAATTAATTGATTTTGCTATTTATTTTTGAAAGAAAGGATTGGCATGAACTTTGAAATTATACTCCTGGAAAAAGGAATTAAAAAAAGAAAGGGGGTAGTTCATATGGAAGCCGCCAAAGTATTATTGATTGATGACGAGCGGGCTTTGCGAAGAACATTGTCCATGGGCCTGCTCCAGAGAGGGTATGAAACCGCACCCTGCCAGGATGGGTTTTCAGGCCTGAGCAAGATCGAAATGTTCATGAAGCGGGGAATGCCCATCGCCTGCGTGATTACCGATATTCGCCTTCCGGATATCGACGGCCTGAAATTGCTCAAAGTGATTAAGTCAATGTACCCAGACCTTCCAGTCTTCGTCATTTCCGGGTATGGGGATGAAATGACGGAAGAAATCGTCAAAAAAGAGAAAGGTGATGGGTTCTTGCCGAAGCCTTTTGGGGTGGAGGAACTGGTAGGCATGATGGAAAAGGTCAGAAAGCCCTCAAGAGAAATCTCTCTGGATAGGCCACTGGCCCTGGATACCCAGAAGGAAAAGAGGTCTGTATCCTCTTATGCTTTCGTGACCATGGATGACAGACGCCTTTTTGAGGAGGTCTACCGCAAACTCTATTTCATGGAAAAGGTACTCTATTGTGATGCGGTGATCGGGGATTGGCAGGTGGTTCTTCTCCTGCAATCGAATAGTCGCATAGATCTTCACGATTTTGTCCAGAATTCGCTGATGAACGTCGAAGGAATCACGGCTGTGGAGCTCCTCGATGTGGTTGAACCTATGCTCTGCGAAGAGGCAAAAAACGTCATCGAAATGGTGGAGAGTTCTTTGCAAGAAGAAGGCTGGAGGAGGGGAGAAAAAAGACCAAATATCCTCTCATCTTACCTCCTTCTGGAGATTGAGGAGGAACTTTTCGAGTCCATCTACAAGCAACTCTACTTCATGGAAGACGTGGTCCATTGCGATGTTACTCATGGAGGTTATGGCTTCGTTCTCCTGCTCCAGGCGCCCACGTTCGACCTCATCAAGAAACGGATCACCCACATTTCCCGGAATATTGAAGGGGTACTGAAAGCCAAGGAACTGAGGATCATGAACCTCTTCGAGATGTAAAGGGGGTGAAGATGAGAGATTCTGAATCCTGGGAGAAGGTGGGGGATAGAATTCGCCTCCCGAATTTCAACCTCGATCTGTGGAAGTACGATGGGGAACCGGGATCTTTGATTCCTTTTCTTCAAGCCGCCCAGCGGGATTATTCTTACATCCCGGAGGCGGCTATCCATTACATCAGCGGTATTGTGGGGATTCCTCCGGCGCAGATCTATGGAGTGATCACTTTTTACACTCAATTCCGCCTGAAGCCTCTGGGAAAATATCTCCTAAGGGTCTGCAATGGGACTGCCTGCCACGTGAACGGATCCAAATTGATCGGGCAGGTCATTGAGGACGAGCTGGGGGTTGGGCTGGGGCAGACCACAGAGGATGGCCTTTTTACCATCCAGTCGGTTGCTTGCCTCGGTTGTTGCAGCCTGGCCCCGGTGATGATGATCAATGAGGATACCCATGGCCGACTCGACCCCAAGAAGATTCGAAAGATCCTGAAATCCTACGGATCGGGGGGGTAAGTTAAAATCTGAGCAGAGATATTAAATTTTGGGGGTGCTTTTTTAAAATCCGAAATCCCAATATCGCATCCCGCGTTTTGCGGGATCGTGCTTCGAATTCAGGATTTTCTAAAGTGGCCCCTGCGGGGCAGCGGAAAAGCCTGAAATCCCCCCAAGCCCCCCTTTTGGAAAGGGGGGGAGGGGGGGATTTATCGCCAGGCATTTCCTTCTTACCAACATGTTGGTATTAATACAGACGCATTAAATCATTTGACTCAAAATCGTTTCCCTCTCCCCCCGTGGTCGGTCGGAGACTTGACTCTGCGAGGTCTAATCGACTCGCGGGAGAGGGCCAGGCCCTGAACCATGTAAGGTTCAGGACGGCCATGCACCCCACGTGGTGCATGAGGTGAGGGGGATTAGGGTGAAATCGGCTTCATTCACCCTCACCCCAACCCTCTCCCGTCAAGGGAGAGGGAGTCTGCTGTCAAGATACTTCCTGCGTTTGAATTAGTTGCGCAATAAGCGGCTAAACTTCAGTCTTTAGAGGGGGACGGATGAAACAGGTCATCGTGGGGATGGGAACCTGCGGCCTTTCCGCGGGGGCGCAGAAGGTTTTTGAAAAATTCGATGAGGTCATCCGAGAAAAGAATTTGCCTGTCACCCTGAAGGAAACAGGGTGCATCGGCATGTGTTACCGCGAGGTCCTGGTAGAACTGCGGGATGGGCAAAGTTACCTCTACGGAGAGGTTACCCCAGAGCGGGTAGAAGAAATTGTCGAGGAACACTTCCTCCAGAATCAGCCGCTCCTAAAATGGGTCGTTCGGGGCCCTCAACCTATGGAGGACGATTCTTTTTTTGCCAAACAAAGGCGCATTGTCTTGAGAAATTGCGGCCATATCGACCCCAATTCCATCGATGAATCCATCCAGGCCGGGGGTTATCAGGCACTCAGCAAGGTACTGCGGGAATATTCCCCCGAAAAGGTGATCGAGGTGGTCACGCGATCCCAACTGAGAGGAAGAGGAGGCGCTGGTTTTCCCACGGGAATAAAGTGGGGATTCGCCAGGAAATCTGCGGGTGAGAAGAAATACGTGATATGCAATGCCGACGAGGGAGACCCCGGTGCTTTCATGGATCGGAGCGTCCTGGAAGGGGATCCGCATTCCGTCATTGAGGGTATGATCATCTGCGGTTATGCCATCGGAGCGAAGGAAGGCTATATATACGTGCGTGCCGAGTATCCCAAAGCCATCCAGCGATTGCGCCAGGCCATCGCCCAGGCAGAAGAAAGGGGCTTCTTGGGAGAAAATATTTTCCAGACGGATATCAGCTTTCGCATCAAGATCAAAGAGGGAGCTGGGGCATTCGTTTGCGGCGAAGAGACAGCCCTCATCGCCTCTATCGAGGGCCGACGGGGCCACCCCCGGCTCCGGCCCCCTTTCCCTGCGGTGAGCGGCCTCTGGGGGAAGCCGACCAATATTAATAATGTGGAGACTTTTGCCAACATCCCCTGGATTATCCTTAATGGGCCGGAGGCCTTTGCCTCTATGGGAACAGACGACAGCAAGGGAACGAAAGTCTTCGCCCTGACGGGAAAGATAAAAAGAGGGGGTCTGGTTGAGGTTCCTATGGGCATCACGATCAACGAGATCATCCACGACATTTGCGGGGGCATGAGGGACGACAAACGATTCAAAGCTGTGCAGATGGGGGGCCCTTCGGGGGGATGTATTCCTGCGGAAATGGGCCACACTGAAATCGATTATGCAGAGATAACAAAAACCGGGGCCATCATGGGATCTGGCGGCATGGTGGTCATGGATGAATCCACTTGCATGGTAGATGTGGCCAAATTTTTCCTAAATTTTACCCAGAACGAGTCCTGCGGGAAGTGCGTCTTCTGCCGACTGGGAACGAAACGCATGTTGGAAATCTTGGAGAGGATCGCTGAGGGGAAGGGAAAAGAAAGCGATCTCCCCCTCCTTAAGGATCTGGCCCAGAAGGTGAAGGAGACTTCCCTCTGTGGGTTGGGGCAGACGGCTCCCAATCCAGTGCTGACAACCCTGCGGTATTTCCGGAATGAATACGAGGCTCATATCTACGATCGCAAATGCCCGGCCCACGTCTGCAGCTCTCTCCTGACCTATACCATTCTCCCTGACATTTGCACGGGCTGCGGTCGGTGTGCCAAGTCTTGCCCTGTCCAGGCTGTCTATGGCGAGCGGAAAGAACCTCATACGATCCAATCCGAGCGGTGCGTGAAATGTGGCCGGTGTTTTGCCTCCTGTTCTTTTGGGGCGGTATCTAAGGACTGATGGAGTGCAGAATGGCCCAGGCAGGGGGAAGCTGAAAGATGGGGAACCAAAAGATGCAGAAAATCAAATTGACAATTAATGGTCAGGGAATCGATGCCGACCCCGAAAAGACCATCTTGCAAGTAGTCCAGGAGCAGGGCTTGGACGATATTCCCACTCTTTGTTACGATCCCAAGCTGCCACCCTATGGGGCTTGCTTTCTTTGTGTGGTGGAGGTGGAAGGACGGAGGAACCTGGTCCCCTCCTGCAGCACTCGAGTGGAAGCTGGCATGGTGGTCCAGACCAGGAATGAAAAGATCCGCCAAGCCCGGAAAGCCTGCTTGGAGCTGATACTCTCCGACCATTATGCTGATTGCCTGGGCCCTTGTCGGTTGAACTGTCCGGCAGGGGTGGATGTTCAAGGATATGTGTCCTTGACCCATCTGGGCCAGTATCAGGAAGCGATCCGGCTCATCAAGGAGAACAACCCCCTTCCTTTAATCTGTGGTCGGGTTTGCGTCAGAAAATGTGAAGTAGCCTGCCGAAGGGGGAAGGTAGATGAGGCCGTAGGAATTAACGATTTGAAGCGCTTCGTGGCTGATTGGGATATGGCCCATCCATACATCCCGGAGTTGAAACCAAAGAATGCAAACCGGGTAGCCGTTATCGGCGGAGGGCCCTCGGGCCTCTCTTGCGCCTATTTCTTGCGGCGGGAAGGGTACTCTGTGACCCTCTTCGAAGCCCTTCCCAAGCTGGGAGGGATGTTAAGGTACGGCATTCCCGAGTATCGCCTGCCCAAGAACATTCTGGATCAGGAGATCAAATGGCTGCTCGGCCTGGGGATAGAGGCCCGGACGAATCTCAAATTGGGTTCGGATTTCACCTTATCTGATCTCTTTCATAGTGGTTACCAAGCGATCTTCGTGGGAATGGGAGCCCAGAAAGCCACGCCCATGGGCGTCCAGGGAGAGGGAGCTGCTGGCATAATCCCGGGAGTTGACTTTCTGCGGCAAGTGCAATTAACCGGGGGTCCCTCTCTCCAGGGCAGAGTCGTCGTCGTGGGGGGAGGGAATACGGCGATCGACGCCGCCCGAACCGCTTTGCGGTTAGGGGCCGATGAAGTCACTCTCCTCTACCGCAGGACCTTAGCGGAGATGCCCGCCCATCACGCGGAGGTGAAAGCGGCTGAAGAAGAAGGGGTGAATTTCATCTTCCTTTCCGCTCCGAGGAAAGTTATAATAAACGATGATCGTCTCGCCGCTCTGGAGTGCATTCGCATGTCCCTGGGCGAAGCAGATGAAAGCGGTCGAAAAAAGCCGGTCCCCATCCAGGGGTCGGAATATCTGCTCTCCTGCAGTCATGTGATCTCGGCCATCGGCCAGGAGACTGACCTGACTGGCCTGGAAGATAGAAAGGAAGGAAGGATCAAAATCGAGGTCACGAAGAGGGGAGCGATTGCTGTGAACTCCGTTACGATGGAAACATCGCACTCTGGGGTGTTCGCCGGCGGAGATGTAGTTTTGGGTCCAGCCACGGCTGTCGAAGCCATCGCCCAGGGCCGAAGGGCGGCCATGTCCATCCATCGCTATCTAACCCGGAGCCTTAGACTCGCCTCTGTCAGCGCCGATGAATTTAACAGCCAAAAGGACTTTTTCGGTGAGCTCCCCGAAGCCGAGTTTGAATCATTTTCCAGAAAACCCCGCCAGGCCGTGGCCGTCCTGCCGGTAAGCGAGCGCCGGCGCAATTTTCAGGAGGTGGAGAAGGGGTTGCGGGAAGATGAAGTGCAGGATGAATCCTGCCGCTGTCTGGAGTGCGGATGCGACTCGATTTATGATTGCCTGCTGAGAAAATACGCCGCAGAATATGAGATTACCCATCTTCCCTACCTGGGAGCGGTAAATAAATTTAAAATCGATGACCGCCACCCTTTTATCCGTTATGATCCCAACAAGTGCATTCGTTGCGGCCGATGCGTCCGCACTTGTGAGGAGATCTTAGACGTGGCAGCTTTGGGGTTTGTCTACCGGGGATTCCAGACCATCATCAGGCCTTCCATGGAGAGACCGCTGCTGGCCACCAATTGCATCGCCTGCGGCAATTGCCTTTCCGCCTGCCCGACGGGTGCTCTCAGCGAAAAGATTCCCTATCCCCGAAGGGGACCCTGGCCGATGGAAGAAAAACTCTCTATCTGCCACTATTGCTCCGTAGGCTGCCACCTGAAGATCAAGTACGTCAATAAAGATCTGTTTTTCGTGGATAGTGCTGCTGGGGGACCAAACGATGGCACCCTATGTTTTAAGGGGAAGTTCGGCGCTTTCTCCCAGTTCCAGTCCCAGCGCGATACCAGCCCAAAAATCAAACGCGGCAAAACCTTCGCGGAGGTATCCTGGGAAGAAGCTCTGGATTCTATAACCCGAGAGCTTATGCAAATCAAGAATAATTACGGTCCGCGTTCCATTGCCCTTCTGGCTTCGCCGCAGCTATCGAATGAAGAGATCTATCTCATCCGCAGATTTGGGCAGGACGCATTAGGGACCCCTCTTTTCGACAGTTTTTCTCATGGTTTGCGCTACGATGCCTTGCACGCTCTTGACGAAAGTTTCGGGGCCACTATTTCCACCAATACCATGGCCGAGCTCTCCCAGGCCGATGTCATCTTCGTGGTCAATTCCGATCCTTTGGAAGAACACCCAGTTCTGGGCTTTGCCATCCGCCGGGCCGTGAAAAAGGGAGCGTACTTGATTGTGCTCCATTCGCGGGGAACGGAAATGGCCCGTCAGGCTAACCTCTGGCTGGATGCCCGCAAAGGGAGCGCCACCATTTTACTGAATGGGATCATGAAAGCGACTCTGGCCATGGGGAGGCAGAACGAGGCCTTTATCGATGGACATACGGTCGGGTTTTCAGAGCTTAGGGCCGTGCTGGAGGAAACCTCCCTGGAAGAGGTTATCCACGCCACCGGGGTGAGCTCGGAAAAAATCCAGCGCGCCGCTGAAATCCTATCCCGCCCGCAAGCCAATGTATTGGCGGTTTACAACATTGACTCCCCTGCGGACAAATCTGAGAAGGATCTCCCTGCTCTGGCTAACCTCCTCTTACTTACGGGGAAAGTCGGCCCGATCGCCAACGGCCTCTTGCTGCTCAGAGAGCATTGCAACTCCCAGGGCCTCATGGATGCCGGGGTGGGGAGCGATGGCGGTTTAAGGGAGGGCCTGCGAGATGGGAAGATCAGGGCCTGCCTGGTATTTGGAGAAAACCCCCTAAGAGATCCAAATCTGAGGAAATACTTCGACTCTTGCCAGTTGTTAGTTGTGCAGGATGTTTTTCTCACTGAGACAGCCCTGGCTGGGGACGTTTTTCTTCCGGCTTCCACGGCGTTAGAGACCTCGGGGAGTTATACGAACTTCGAAGGGCGTCGGCAGAGGTTTTCCAGAATTTTCCCTCCCCAGAACGGTATGGAAAACTGGCAGGTGCTCTGTCGATTGGCCGAGAAGCTCGGACACCCTTGGCCCTATCGCTCTCCGGAAGAAATTATAGGGGAGATTTTGCCCTTTGGCGATCAACCACCGGTGAAGGAGCGAATTCCTTTTCCCGAAAGAAAAGGCCGATTTTTCACCGCTCCCCCATCCATGGCTGTGCCCCGGGATACGTCGTCCTCCTTCTGTTCCCTTTGCCAACGCCTGGAAGTGTTCAAGCAGAGGAGGTTAATGCTTTGAAATCCTGGGGTACCTGTTTTAGCCCCAGGAGAAGGGAGGGATAGAAAATGGAGGCCACCTCGCAGACGAAAATGGATTACATCTGGACGCTGGAAGCCCAGCTCGAAAAGAGTCGCCAAGATCAGTCCCGGACAGAAGGGGATTTGAACAAAAGCAGGAGTATGTTGCAGGCCATCTTACAGGCTATCAGCGACGTCGTGATCGTTTTCGATAAAGACCTAAACATCAAGATGATCAACCGGGAGGTAAATTTTCGGGACAAGAAATGTCATGAGTTTTTCTTCGGTGTCCCCGGGATCTGCGAAGATTGCCCTGTGCTGCGAACGATTCAGGACAGGAGGAGCATCAATGCGGAAAAAGTCATTCGGAACGAATATTATCGCATTCAAACTCATCCCATCATGAACGCGCAGGGGGAGGTAGAGGGAGTAATCGAAGTCAGCCGCCCCATCACCCGGGATAAGGCCAGGGAGCAACAGCTATTCCATGCGGATAAGCTTTCCTCCCTCGGATTGCTGGTTTCCGGTATCGTCCACGAGATCAACAATCCGAACGCCTACATTTGTGGCAATATTCCCCTCATCAAGGAAGCCTTCAAAACCATCTTCCCCATATTGGACGAGCATGTCCGGCAGACCCCTGATTTTCAGGTGGCCCGCCTGGATTATTCTCTGTTCAAAGAGAACGTCACTTTGATGCTCGATGACATGATCCAGGGTTGCAGTCGCATCCAGAATATCCTGGCCAGCCTGAAGAGTTTCACCCGCCGGGCCGAAGAGCTACTCAGCGAAACAGTGAATCTGAACGACGTGGTCCAGGAGGGTATGCGCCTGGTCTACAATACGATGAAGCGGATGGCCGTGATTCATACGGACTTGCAGGAAGATCTGCCAAGCATCAAAGGCAACAAAGACAGGCTGATCCAAGTATTCGTGAACCTGATGATCAACGCCTGGCAAGCGATAGACAAAGAGAAAGGAAATATCTGGGTCAAGACTAAGTTCGATTCCCAAGAAAACTGCGTATGCCTAAGAGTCTGCGATGACGGGTGCGGCATGGGGGAATTTGCCAAGGCGCAGATTTTCAACCCCTTTTTCACGACCAAGAAGGAGGGGACCGGCCTGGGCCTCTCCATCGTCTCCAAGATCATCAGCGAGCACAACGGTAGAACCGACGTGGAGAGCGAGATGGGCAAGGGGAGTACTTTTACAATCCGCATACCAGTTCAATCCTGAAGGAAGAAGATGGGAAAAATCCTGGCTATCGACGACGACCCAGGGGTGCTGCGTTACCTGTTTGTCCTCCTGATGCAGACAGGAAAACACGAAGTTAAGACCCTGGAAGACAGCACGAAGGCCATCCGAGAATTGGGCCAGGGAAGATACGACGTCCTCTTGCTGGATATGGACATGCCAGGAGTGACTGGCTTAGACATTCTCAAATATGCTCGGGACCATCATCCAGACCTGGAGACCATTGTGCTCACAGGGGTGGAAGACGTGCAACTGGCTGTGGCGGCCATGAAATTGGGGGCTTATGATTATCTATCCAAACCCGTGAACAACGATCTCTTGCTCCTCGTCCTGGAGAGAGCCCTGGAGCGGCGGCATTTGAAAGACCGGGTTCAGGAATTGCGGGAAGATTTCAAATTTGAAGATTTAAGAAATAAGGAGGCCTTCCGGGACATCATCACCCGCAGCCCGGCGATCATCAAGATTCTGCGCTATGTCGAGCGGATTGCCGGTAGCCAGTCCAGCGTCCTGATCTGGGGGGAAAGTGGCACGGGCAAAGAGCTGATTGCCCGGGCCATCCATGCCGTGAGCCCGCGAAAGAATGAGAGGTTCATCGCCGTCAACGCCGGGGTCTTTGTCAACGAGCTGTTTGCTTCGGAATTCTTTGGCCACATGAAAGGCTCATTCTCCGGGGCCTATGCAGACAAGAAAGGCTTCCTGGAAGCTGCCAACCGGGGGACCCTCTTCCTGGATGAAATTGGAGAGCTTTCTCTTCCCATCCAGGTGAAGCTGCTACGGGTGCTGCAAGAAGGAGAGTACTTTCGGCTGGGCTCGACTCAAAATCAGAAGGTGGACGTGCGCATCATTGCCGCCACGAATAAAGACCTTCAGGTAGAGATCAAGAAGGGAAATTTCAGAAAGGACCTTTTCTTTCGGTTGAATATTAACTCCATCTACCTCCCTCCCCTACGGGAACACAAAGAGGATATCCCCCTCCTGGCTTACCATTTCCTGGATAAATACAACCAGATCAATGGTAAACACGTCCGGGAGATTTCTGACCCGGTGATGAACCTTTTGCAGCAATATACCTATCCGGGGAATGTCCGGGAATTAGAGAATATGATCAATCATATGGTCTCGGTCGAAACATCCGAAAAACTAACCAAGCCCTCCCTTCCTTCCTATTTTTCCGAGGCTTTCAAAGATCATAGAGGCCCCTCCCCTTCCACAGAAGAGAAGAGCCTCCAAGAGTTGGAGAGAGAGTACATAGGGAAGATTCTCGAAAAAACTGGGGGGAATAGAACCCGGGCTGCCAAAATTCTGGGCATCTCCCGCGTCAACTTGATATCAAAAATCAAGCGTTACCAATTGCCTTAATATCCTTTCTTTTCCCCGGCGGAATCTAAAATCTCCTCGGCCTTCTGAACGTCCCCTTGCGCCTCCTCCAGGATCCTCCCTGCCAGATCTACATTATGCACTCCCTTGGCTCGGGCGATAAACTCGTAAGCCCTTTTTCCTCTCGCCAGCAAGTGGGCGGCCTGGCCAATTTCCCGGTTCTCCCTTTTGGCCTCGGTGAGTTTTTTGCTGGCTCTGTCCATAAGATCTTTGGCCTTTTTCTGAGCTTCCAGAGTTTCTTCTTTCCACCCTTTGACTAGACCCACATAGGCCTGGTCATGACACTGGGTACAAGCCAAGGAGATATTCTTAAGGGTTTGTTTCTTGGAAAGGTCATGGCAACCCACACATTCTACTTTTCCCGCCTTGAAGCTCGGCTTAGCCTCTTTCAACTCTAAGGGTAGGTCTTGGGCCGTATAAAGAGCTGATTGTTTCTGATGGCAACCGGTGCACCGGTTATTCTCCGGATTATGATGGCAGGCCAGGCAGTCTTTTTTGGCAATCCCGATGGCCTTATGCTTTTCTGCGGAATGGCAGGAAGTGCACCCCAGGCCAAAATCGAAGGCATGGCGGACATGAGGGAATTTTTCTCCCTCCCATGACGTTTCCCGGGGAAGTTTTACCCCTGCCTTGGTATGGCAGAGCCTGGCGCAGTATCCTCCTCGGATGGGGCTTTGCGGCGCCAGAGGCGGAGGCGACCGCTTAACTAAACGAAAGAGGCTGTCCAGGTTGCGGTCAGCCATCTGGATGAGTTCTGAGGCATAAAAGGGGTTGTGGACCCCCCTGCCGATCTTCACGAAATCGATGTTGTACTTGGCATCATCGAATAACTTCTCGGCTTCTTTCAATTTGCCGTCAGTGGTGCCTGCCTTTTCCAGAGCCTGCTGGGCGGCGTTTAATTTCGGCTCGATATCCCGGACCATGACATCGAAAGTGGTCTTCCAGTCTTTCAGCATTCCCCGGTACTGACTCCCGTGGCAACTCATGCAGGCCTTCTCCGAGGCTACGAAAGTCAGGCCATCCTTGCCCGCACCCAGTTCCGCTCCCTTTGGCTGGATGTGGCAGGCCAAACAGTCAAGCCTGGCCGTGTACATATGGCTGGGGGTAGGGGGAGCTCCCCGACCCCCCTCACCCATGAACATCTCCTTCGGCCCGATATGAATGGCCGAGTGGCAGACCTCACAGTTATATTCCATGAACCGTACCTTGGAGGTCTTCAGCCCATGTTTGATCTCCACGTGGCAATGGGTACAATCTACCTTCCTTTTGGCCACATGGGAATCATGCATGAACGTTATATCTTCATATTTGGCCAACCGCTCGGGCTGGTTGTGACAGGTGTAACACCGCTCCTGGGGAGCCTGCCCTTCCCCCTGGATGACATCCCGGTGGCATTTTTCACAAGAAACGTGGCGGGCACCGACAAAGTCCAGGTGGTTAAAAGTGAACCCCTGGAAGGGAATATCCTTAATGGGAACTTCATGACAGGTCGTGCAATTTCCCAGGGGCAGAGAACTCTGCTTTCCTTCGGCCTGTTTGAAGTGGCAGAGGTAACATGTGCTATCCGTCACTTCAATGTGCGTGCCGACAACGATCTGCGAATGGCAGCTCGTGCAGCGCAGTTGCTTGCCCCGCCGCAGATCGCCCAAGTGAAATTTGTGATCGAAGCGGATCCCTTTTTTGAAAGTAATCTTTCCTGCGAGGATGTTCGTAGAATGGCAACCCGACCGCAAGCAGCTGGCGTCTTCAATCTGGGCGTATGGTTTGGAGCTATACTTCTTCGTCACATATTGCACAACAGAATTGATGGACTGGAACTTGACCCAGATGGCGGCTTGCGTCTGGGGTGGGTAGTGACACTCTACGCAAGCTACCCGGTTATGCTTGGAGGTTTTCCAGGCCTCGTAGTAAGGCCGCATGATATGGCAGCTATTACAAAAGGAGGGGCTGGTGCTGTAAAAGAGTAAGCCGATAAGAAGAGCGAATAATGCGCTTCCCGTAAAAGCCAGCACGATGTAGAACCGGGGATGCAGGTGGAGATGGACACCGATCCATTGTAAAAATTTCTTGAAGCCATTCATCTGGGCCGAACTTTTCAAGCTTTAACTCCCATTAAACAACGCTTAAGAATAGGCAACTGATTTGGCCTATTCGGCGGCTCATTTTCTCTCCGTCAGGCCTTCGGGGAAGGAATTCCTTCCCGGTGGCACTTCTCACAATCCGTCTGGACCTTCTCATGGTGGCATTTCAAACATTCCTCCTTTTTCGGTAAGATCCCCCCATGCTTCTCTCTATTGGAGTGGCACATCTCGCAGGGCATATCGGTACTTAGATGTTTCCGGTGGGGGAAAGAAATGCCGTAGATCTTCCCCAGATAATCTTCAAATCCCTTATGGCATAAATTGCACTCTGAACGGACCACGTGGGCCTGACGGGGCAGATCGATGGAGCCTTTGGGGTGACACTTGACGCAGGAGGTCTTGGTCCGCTCATGACAGGCAAAACAGCTGTCCATGCGTGGTCGGTTCGTCTCGGGCGCCATTTTGTCATGCATGATATTGTCATGACAAAGGGAGCATAGCCCGCCGGTCAGCTCTATATGATTTTTGTGGGGAATAGTGATTTTCATCACGTTATGCTTGAAAGTCTGGATATCTTTCTTTGGTACTCCCCCATGGCAGCGCAAGCAGTTGGGATCTGTTCTTTCCGGCTCGGCCTGATAATCACGGGGAATCCACTCCCCATGGCGGCCATGGCACTCCGAGCAGTTGATCTGGGGGTGAACGATTGATTTCTCTAAGAAAGAAACCTGCCCCTGCCAGTAGTGACAGGTTAGGCAATATTCCGGCCGAGATGTGGAATAGTGGGTCAGGCCCAGAAAGGATATACTTCCCAGGATCACGCCCACCAGAGCGGCCATCATTAGAACCCTCGTCGGCAAGTGAATTAACTGGTTAAATATTTTTATAATGGTATCTACTGTTCTGCGGATCATCTTCCGCCTTCCTGGCTTAAGCTTTGGAGATACTCACTACGGTATCCATCCAAGCCTGTCCCCCGCCAACGGGGCCGGAGGCTACAGGAATGATAGGGTTGGGGTGGACGCCGTTGCCCTCTTCATCCCACCAGATGAGCGATGTATCCGGATCCGGGCTCTTAAAACGCTTAGCCTGCGCGATGCGCCCGCCCTGCCAGTGGCCGCAACTGTCGGAAATGGCAATTACCCGGGGATGAATACCCTGAGTTACGTAAGCCCGAGTGACGATTGAACCCAGGCGGGAAGCAATCCGAATTCTATCTCCATCTTTGATCCCTCTCTGTTCAGCGGTCTGGGGGTGAATCCAGGCCGAGTTGGCATGGATGATCTCAGAGAGCCATTTACAATTGGCCGTGTAAAAATGAGTGTGCACATTCCATTGAAAAGTGGTCAGGATCAGCTCTGCCTCTTTTAAGCTTTCATGGGCCTTGATAGGCCGATAGGTTGGAAGCGGGGAATGGCCAGCATCACGCAGCCTCTGGCTGTAAATCTCAAGTTTTCCAGAAGGGGTGGGAAATCCTTTTTTCAAGTAAGCCTGGTATTCGGGCTTGGACTTGGGATCCATCCAGAACCCATGTTCCCGCAGATAATCCAACCCTCCTGCATCCATCAGAGCTGGAATTTTGGAGATGACGGCCAGCCAATAATCTTCCGCCGACCCGTAAGGAAAATAAGTCTCCATCTTCCCCCCTATCCTCTTGGCCAGCTCGATGAGGATGTCCATGAAAGGCACGCACTCTCCCAGGGGCCTGACTACAGGTTGACGGAGGGAGAGGAAGGGGACCATCTCCAGCGCAGGGGGGGATTCGATCTCCAGCCTCTCCAGGTACGTGGCCTCTGGAAGGAGCAGGTCGGCGTAAACCGAGCTTTCGGTCAGGTGGGTGTCAATGGCTACATAAAAGGGGATGAGTTTCTCGTCCTGAAGGACCCTCTCCGAGGAGCGGCAGTCTGGCTGGGAATAGACGGGATTGGCTTTGTAGGTCATGAAAACCTGGACGGGTTGCCTTCCTTCCCCAATCATGGGCAAAATCCGCTGGGAGAATCCTCCCAAGGTTAGGGGAAACTCTTTGGGTTTAATGAGGGGGGACCTGAGTCCCACAGCGGCAGGACGGGGAAGAGGGTCTTCTAAAGAATAGAACCTGGGGAAGCAGAACCCTCCGCGGATGTCGATGTTTCCGGTCAAGGCGTTCAGGAGGAGGAGGCATCGTTCATTCTCCACTCCATTCTCATGCTTGTTTAGGCCGCCGCTGGAAAGGGTAGTGGCGGGTTTGGTAGAGGCAAATTCAATAGCAATGCGCCGAATATCCGTCCCGCTGACTCCGCTCTCTTTCTCCGCCCGCTCAGGAGTGTATGGTTGCAAGTGCTTGGCCAGAGCCCTGAGAGAAGTATTCGTCCACTTGCGGATAAACTCCTCATCATGGAGCCCTTCTTTTAGGATTACGTGGGCCATGGTCAAAGCCACAATCCCATCTGTTCCCGGCTTGATAGGAAACCACTCGTCGCTCCGGCCAGCAGTTTGAGAAAGACGAACGTCGAAAGTAACGAGCTTGGCCCGGTTATGGCTCCTTCCTCCGAAGATGCGCTCTGTTCTCCCTTCGGCAATCCGCTGGGCAAAGCTCGTACGCAAGAGGTGTGCTTCAAAAGGATTGGAGCCAAAGTTCAGCATATACTGGGTGTAGGCTACATCGTTGATGTCGAACTGCCCTCCCCAAGTTAGGTATTGGGCCACTCGCTTATTCGGGCCACTCAGGGAAGCTTGGCTCAAATGGTTGGGGGTTCCGAGAGCGTCACAAAACCTCTTAGAAAATTGGGAAGTAGTCATATCCCGTTCGCTAAAAAAGACGAACTTCTCCGGATGTCCTCCCTCCTTCACCCGGCGCAATCGGGCCGCTATTTCCCCATATGCTTCTTCCCAAGAGACCTTTTGCCATTTGCCTTCGCCTCGCTGGCCGACGCGTTTCATGGGAAAGAGAATGCGGTCCGGGTCATAGAGGAGATTAATCCCGGCCTGCCCTTTGGCGCAAAGACGGCCCCGGCTGTTGGGGTGTTTGGCGTTTCCTCCGATCTTTACCAACCTGCCATAGCCCACATAGCCGATAATCCCACAACGGGCGTAACACTGCATGCAAGTGCTCATCACTGGCTGGCGAAACTTCCCCGTTGTTCGGGAAACTTCTTTGCCCCCCTCTTCCAGCTCCTTGGCTGCTACCAGCTGGATTAGCTGGCCCCCCAGGGTCAACAGAGAACCGGCCCCTAACCCCAACTTTAAAAAGTCCCTTCGCGAAAACTCACTCAACCTTCTCTCCTTAAATGTATTGGGACGCAGATTTTCGCAGGTGCACGCAGAAAACTATCATTAGAGACTTTTACGAAAAAAGTTGTAACTTGTTAAAAACAGTGGATAAAACCTGATATTTTTGATCGTTCTAACCAGGAGCCAATAAATCTCGTCATTCCCGCGGAAGCGGGAATCCAGGAAGATAGCCGAATTTGGAAGTCATCGAAATTCCAAAATTTTTGGATTCGTGCTTTCGCGAAAATGACGTCTATCTCTTCCCCAAAAAGCCTTCATTTTCTTTTTTTCGTAACAGTCTCTATTATTTAATATCCTGATAATCTACGTCCAAATTCTTAATGCAGGGGCAAATATTGCCCAGCAACCACGACTACGTATCTCATAACCATGACTCCCACCATAACCAGGATCGATGCTGCCACAACTCCCCACAGGGAACGGCCGGTCCAAGGAAGAAAGACCAAAAACATCGGCAGAAAACCGCCCAAAAGGATCTCCATCCCCACAAAATAAGGCTGGAACTTTCCGAAAAGGATTAAGTGAGCCACGTGCAGGGCCTCTTGGGTGGAGGTCAAAAGGACCAAGATGTCATTGCCCACCAGGAAGAGGTCAGCGATGATTAAAGCCCCCATCGTTTTTCCCAGACTCAGGATCAGACCTCTGTCTCTCTCCTGCTCAGCAAGTGGGGATTGGGAAGAGCGATAGGCATAACGGATGGCTGCGGCCAGGATCACCAGGGCCATTCCGGATACCATGGCCGAAACAATAAAGAGCGTGGGCATCAGGGCTGTAGACCAGAGGATACGCCCTTTGCCCAAAGCCAGAATGAACCCTGTATAGCCATGGGTGCAGAGGGCCAGGGGGATGCCGATTAGTCCCAAAATTTTTGCCCACCGGGCATTCCCCTTGAACAGGAACCAAGCATAGATCAAACCATTGATCGGGTAGGTGGTTAGCAGAAAAGACCCGTAGGTGATGGGAGATTGCAAGTTCAAGTAGAGAAATAGGTGCCAGAAACGGGGAGGCTGCTCTAAGTCAATGATCAGGGTCAGGGGCGCGAGGAGGAGAAGGATGGGGGCCAGGACCGCTCCCATGCGCCCGATTGGCTTGTACTCCGTCTTTCCCCCGATGGTGGAGATAACCGAGATCACGAAGGAGCCGGCACTCAAACCCGTAAGATAGAAATAGATGGCAATCAGAATCCCCAGGGGCATTTCGTAATGAATGTTGTAGAAAATTCTTATGTCCACTTATTCGTTTCCTTTCCAGCCCTTCATGGGGTTCATCGCGTCCAGATCCGCCTCGATGTAGAAGACTTGGGGAAAGGTGCCTAAGTCAGGCTTGATCACCTGGGTAGGGGTGGTAGCCAACAGTTGGGCGATCTCGCTTTTGGGGTCCAGGAGGTTCCCGAAGATTCGCGCCCGCCCCAGGCAGGTTTCCACGCAGGCTGGCTCAATCCCGGCGTCTACCCGATGTCGGCAGAATTCACATTTCTGGACGATCCGTTTCAGGGGATTGATGGAACGAACATCGTAAGGGCAGGAAGCCATGCAATATTTACAACCGATGCAGCGATGGGGGTCCACCACCACGATCCCATCTTCTCGCTTCCAGGTGGCTTTGACCGGGCAGTTGGTTAGGCAGATGGGATTCTCACAGTTGTTGCAGAGAGAAGGCAGAAAAAATTTACGCACGTGGGGGTAGGTTCCCTTCTCGATAATTTTTACCCAGGAGCGATAGACACCCGGCGGGGATTCCAACTCGGCTTTGCAGGCCACGGAACAACTGTGGCAGCCGATACAGCGCCTGAGGTCGATGACCATTCCGTAGCGGACCTTTACGGCCTCTTTCTTTTCTTGCTTGCCGGAAGCTTTTTCTTTGGCCATTCCCTATTCCCTTTTCATCAGAGACTCTCTCTTCAGAGAGAGAAATACAATGACCAGGCCGATAAGGGAGAGAAGGATGATCCCAATCTCCTTGCGCTCCTCCAGCCCTTTCTCGAAATTAGCGATTAGCTTCCGGTTGCCCTCCAGAATCTTCGCGGCCTGATTGCCTAATTCCTCGAGTCTGCCGACTTCCACGGCATGCGTCAACGGCTTGGCCTGGGTCAACTTTCCGGCCGCTTCGGTAACCTTCCCTTCCAGCTCAGAAACTTCCAGTTGCTCGGCCTTCAGCCGCTCGATCGCTTTTTGGTTCATCTGGATGGACCGTTCTGCTGTCTGCAAAATCTCTTTCATTCTTTGGGCTTTGGCATAAGGGGGGGATTTGGGATCGTGGCAGCTTCCGCAATGTCCTGGTCCATCCCCGGTCAAAGAATCCAGGGAAGGATAGGGGATGGAATGATTGCCATGGCAGGTGATGCATTTAGGGATCCCTGTTTCTCTTACAGCTTTCTCATGGGGGCCCTGGCGGAAATACCGGGCAATGGTTGTATGGCAGTTCCCACAGACAGCGGCGACTTCTTTTACCCCTGGCGGCGTGGCTCCATGGATTCCGTGACAGGTGGCGCAGTTTGGCGCCAGCGCCGGATCTTTGCCAGGGATTTTTCCGAAAAGAATCCTGCCGTGATAACTCTTTTGAAACTGCTCAAACTGGTCCGTGGGGATCTTGTAAGGTTCCATTAATTTGGCGTTGCCATGGCACTGGGCACAGGTCTCCGGCACCTTCGTATGATAAACGCTGGAGAGGGGGTCATTTTTTCTGCGCACCTCGTGGGATTGGTGGCAACTTGCGCAGGTGGCTACCCGGGTATCTCCTTTGGCCAATCTCTGCCCGTGAATGGATACTTGGTATTCAGCATACTGGTCTGTGCGCAGGTTGTACGGCCGCATTTTTTTCACATCGGCGTGGCATTTGGAGCAGAGAGCCGGCATATTCTGGGCCTTAGGAACGCCGATGAAACCCATGGCTTTGCTCATGGCCAATTTGGCGATCGAAGAGTTCCCCCCGTGGCAGTCTTTGCACGTTACGCCCGCCTCTCGGTGCACGCTCTGGCTCCATCCCTTAACCGGGTCAGCGAGTTTCCCTTCCAGCCCCTGATGGCAGCTGACGCAGACGTCCCGACTTTCCTGTCCATTGGCCGGGCGAGGGAAGAGAAGAATGAACAGCATAAAAAATGCTGCCCGAGCAGCGTCTCTCCTTAGCAACCCCTTCATTATTATTTTATTTCCCTGTAAATCTTCATCCTCTCCATTATCTCATTCAGATTGTCCCTTATCCCGCCGATCTCTGCCCTCCCCACGGTGAAAAGAATATTCAGGAATAATGCCCCCAGACAGTAAAAAGCACCAGGAGCAGTACGGCCGCGATTACCAGGGTCAAAAACTTTGGCCGCTCCCACGGTCTGCGCTCTTTCCCGTAGTCGAGAAAGGGCCAGAGAAAGAGCAAGACGATAACCAAAGCCTGCCCCAGGACACCCACTAATTTGGGCGCCCAGGAACCCAAGAATTTCAGGTATTCGGCAGCCTTGATAAACTGATAGGGCGCGAGAAAATACCATTCGGGCTTGATGTGGGGGGGAGTCGTAAAAGGATCAGCTTTCGGCTCCATAGGAGCCGGCAGGAAAGTGGCCAGGGCTACCAGAATTCCCAATAAGATAAAGATTTGGATGAGTTGTTTAAAAACATGATCCGGGTAAAATGTATTGCCCATGTTATTTGGCTTTTCAGTTTCCATCGTAGCCCCCCATCACGTAGAAAATAGCTTTTAAATCCCCCTCCCCCCCTTTAATAAAGGGGGGCGGAGGGGGATTTTTCCCCCGCCTTTTAGCCCCTTACCCTCTCTTATAACGGCTCAGAAATCCCCTGGCGCCGGATCATGGCAAAGTGCAGAAAAAGGAAAAAGAGCGATATCAAAGGCAAAATCACCACGTGCAGGGCAAAAAAGCGCGTCAAAGTGATCTGGCTGATATCCGGCCCTCCCCGGATGAGGAATTTGAGAGACTCCCCGATGAAGGGCACGGTTCCGAAGGTTTCAGTGCCGACCGTGGTCGCCCAGTAAGAGATCTGATTCCAGGGCAGAAGATAACCCGAAAAAGCGAAAAGGAGGGTGAAGAGGAAGAGGATGATTCCTGTTACCCAGTTGAAATCCCGAGGCGGCTTGTATGCTCCGGTGATGAGAACTTTTAGCATGTGCATGAAGACAGTGATGACCATCAAATTCCCAGCCCAGAAATGGAGGCCGCGAACCAACCATCCTAAGGGTACCACGTTCGTAATCTCTACCACGCTCTGGTAGGCTTCGGCTGTAGTGGGCCGATAGTACATGAGGAGGAAAATACCCGTGACCAGAAGCACCAGGAAGAGAATGAAACTCAACCCCCCCAGACACGCCAAGAAGTTATTTTCAATCCATGTGCGGTAATGGGGTACGGGTTTTTTTAATTGTTCCTCGAAGGCCTCCCGGATTTTTAACCGCTCATCCAGAGGCCCATAGATGAACCCCGTAAGGGAGAAAAAGTTGATGACCTCCCGGATCAGGGTTCTTTTTTCTATTTCTCGGCTATCTTTTTTCTCCAGGTCTTCCGGGGACATATCAAACCTCCCCAATCACGATTTGATCTGCCGTTAGTTTGACTGGATAAGTCTGCAAGGGCTGGGGTGCAGGCCCTCCCAAGACCTTTCCCGTCTTAAGGTCAAAAAAAGCATCGTGGCAGGCACAGTGCAAGTTATCTCCCATCTTCATTCCTGGGTCCGCCTTATCTTTCCAGTGCACGATGCATCCCAGATGAGTGCAGACGGCTGAAAGGGCATAGACCTGGTTTCCTTGCCGAATGACAATGACCAACCTTCCCCCGTGTCGCACGACCTTGGATCGTTCAGCACTAAGATCTGTCAGAGGAATCACGGTCTGTTTCCCTCCCCCGCCTCCAGCAATGAGTTCCTGGGGAGGGCGAAGGAATCTTCCGAGATGATAGAAAATATCCCCGAAGAAAGCCATCAAACTTCCCCCTAAGAGCCAGCTTAAGAGGGAACGTCGCGTGAGCTTCATCAATCTCCTCTTTCACTCCATAATTATATCTTAGATCTAAAACCATCCCCGGGGAACTGGAACTCTATACGCTCTCCAGGCAAATTTCTTCCCTCTCATCCGCAGGGCCAGCAACTTTGCCCTCATCCCCTCCGGCAGTAGGCCGCCTGGTTGTACTTAAGAGAGGATCGTTTCGATTAAAACTAAAATCTGACTCAATTTTCCGTTAGGACCTATCAGGGGAGGAGGATAAATGTGAACACCCAGAACCGCCTTTTTATAAAAAAAATCATCATCCCCATAAAAAAATATTGACAGAAAATACCACACAGTGGTATTGATTGTCAATGGATTTTTACGTCCCCTCACTCTTCTCTTTCGGCTGCCTTCGGCCATGAGCTCAGGCCGAATGGAGCTCAGGCCGAATGGAGCTCAGGCCGAATGGAGCTCAGGCCGAATGGAGCTCAGGCCGAAGCCCTCTTCCCCGGCTGTGGAGGGATGGCCTCAAGGGGGGTAGGAATAGTTTAAAAAAATCTTTTCTCTCAAAGGAGGGGTAAGGTGAAGAAAGTTACGCTTCTATTATTTTTGGTGGGGGTCTTCTTATTTGTCTCCATTGCTCTGGGGCGAATTGGTGGGGGAGACATCAAATATGATGTCAAGCGCGTCGGGGAAGTGATTTTCAGCCATGATACTCATGTTGAACTCATGGGGTTCAACTGTACCCAATGCCATCCGCTTACCTTTGGAACCAAGGAACAGCACAAACCAGTTAAAATGATCCACAGGCGCCAGTCCCAATCTTGTGGTGTATGCCACGATGGTAAGCAGGCCTTTGATTTAAGGGCCAATTGCTACATCTGTCATAAGAGGGAGGTAAAATAGATGCTTGCCGGCAAAGACGAATTGACGATTATCCAGGATGATATAAGAAGGGCTTTAAAAAAGCCTCGAATAAAGTGGGCCATGCTCATGGATCTCCGGCGTTGCACATCCTGTAAGGCCTGTACGGCAGGTTGCATAGCGGAACAGAAAAGCCCGCCGGGAATTATGTACCGGCCGGTCTACGAGGAGGAGATGGGGATATTCCCCAAGGTAAAAAGAAGATTCACTCCCAGACCTTGCTTGCAATGCGACGAACCACCCTGCGTCGAGGCATGTCCCAACAAGGGAGAAGGCCGAGCGACCTGGAAAAGCGCAAAGGGGATTAGTGCCGGAATTGTCATGATCAATTACGAGCAATGCATCGGCTGCGGACGCTGTGTGATTGCCTGTCCGTATAAGGCCAGGAATCTTGATGCCGGGGCTTTCTATACCGAAGGAACTCCCCAGGTAGAAGAATACGAGAAAGCTCCTTCCTGGGAGTACGGCAAGAAATGGCCGCGGGAAAAGTACCATCTTCCCTTTGGAACCGCCAGAAAGTGCCACTTCTGCCTGCACCGGTTAAAAAACGGGATGGTCCCGATGTGTGTAAGTTCATGTCTGTGCCGCGCAACTTACTTTGGCGACCTTGAGGATAAAGAAAGCCTTATTTACAGAGTGATGAAAGAGAATAGAGTGCAGGTGCTAAATGCCGTAAAGTCCAAGGGGGAAAAAAGGGTTAAATATGAAGCTCTCAAGGGAAAGAGTCCTCAGGAGATCGCCAAGTGGGTTGGGTATCCTGGCCAGGTTCCTGTTTTTGCAGACTCGTCAAAAACAAAACCGAACGTATATTACATATTGTCTTAGGAGGGCAGAGAATGGAAAGGAAAAAGAATAATTATGGAATGAGCCGCAGGGATTTCATGAAATGCTCGGCAGTGCTCGGGAGCGTGGTTCTCACTTCCCAGATGGACTGGGTAACAGACCTCATGAGAAGGGCCGAGGCAGGCCTTTTGACACCGGAAGAGGAGTATGCCCTTATAAAAGCGGAAAATATTCTCTATACCGTATGCCTGCAATGTAATACGGGCTGTGGGATCAAGGTGAAACTTTTCCGGAAGGACAATTCCGCCATCGCCTTGAAAATCGACGGAAACCCATACAATCCCTTTTCCTCTGTCCCCCATCTCCCCTATAAGACCTCTCTTTTTGATGTGCCTACCATCGATATGCCGGTTTGTCCGAAAGGCCAATCCGGCATCCAGAGCGCCTATGACCCCTACCGGATTACCAAGGTTTTAAAGAGGGCAGGGAAAAGGGGAGAAGGAAAGTGGGTAACCATTTCTTTCAACCAGGCCATCGAAGAGATCGTAAACGGCGGGAAACTCTTCCACCATGTTCCTGGAGAAGAGGATAGAGCCGTCCCCGCCCTCAAGGATATTTATGCCCTAAGAGACACCAGAATCGCTAAAGAGATGGCCGAAGACGTCCAGGCCATCGCTAAAGCCAAGGATAAGAAAAAAGCAGTTGAGGAATTTAAGATCAAGCATGCGGCGAACCTCCATTACCTCATCGATCCGGACCATCCTGACCTGGGTCCCAAAAATAACGAGATGGTCTACTTCTGGGGAAGGAAGAAGGGCGGGCGGGGGGATTTTTCTGCTCGCTTCTTCGGTGATTATTTTGGTACCGTAAACACCCATGGGCACACGACCGTCTGTCAGGGTTCTCTTTACTTTACCTGTAAAGCGATGAGCGAACAATACGATTACAACAAATTCAGTGGCGGAAGCAAGTTCTATTGGCAGGCGGATTTTGAAAATTCTGAATACGTCCTTTCCGTAGGTTCCAACCTCTTCGACGCCAACTATGGTCCCCCGAACAGAAATGTTCGGATTATTCCCCATCTCGTTTCAGGGAAAACCAAGATGACGGTCGTGGACCCCAGGTTTAACAAGGCAGCGACCAAGGCAAATCGGTACCTTTCCATCATCCCCGGAACGGACGGCGCTTTCTTTGCGGGGATCATCCAGTGGATCATTAAGAACAAAAAGTACGATGCCAAGTATCTGCAAAATGCCAACCCGGCGGCAGCGAAAGCAGCCGGGGAGCCTACCTGGACGAATGCCGTGCTTTTGGTGAAGATTGACAAGGATGGAAAGGCAGGAAAATTTCTCAGAGCGCATGAGATTGGTCTTGCCCAAATAGAGAAAAGGAAAGGGAAGGACGGGAAAGAACATGACTTTGAGTACCTTGTGGCCATGAAGGATGGAAAACCCATTCCTGTAGACCCCAATGACGAGAAGACAGTGGTAACGGGAGATCTTTTTGTGGATACTGAAATCCAGGGCATCAAAGTGAAAAGTGCCCTGCAAGTCGTACATGAGGCGGCTGATTCCAATTCTATGGAGGAGTGGTCAAGGATTTGTGGAATCAGCGTCAAGGATACCGAGGAGACCGCGGAAGAGCTTACCAGCCACGGGAAAAAGGCAGTGGTGGATGTACACAGGGGTGTGGCCCAACACACCAATGGTTTCTATAATGTGACCTCGGCCATGACCATCAACCTCCTCCTCGGTAATTTTGACTGGAAAGGAGGAATGATCGCCGCGTCAACTTACAGTCCCACGGGTGGAAAAGAGGGCCAGCCCTTTGACCTTGGGAAATTGAAACCAGGGAAGATCACCAAGTTTGGGATCAGTATCATCCGCCATGACGTCAAGTATGAGGACACGACGCTCTTTGCTGGCTATCCGGCGAAGAGAAACTGGTGGCCTCTGGCCAGCGATATTTACGAGGAGATCATCCCTTCTATGGGGGACACCTATCCGTATCCCGTCAAGGCTGTGTTCAGCTACATGGGGACGCCCACTTATGCCTTGCCAGCCGGCCATACGAACATAGAAATCCTGGCGGACGTGAATAAGGTTCCTCTTTATTTTGCCTCGGACATCTTAATCGGCACGACGACGATGTATGCCGATTATATTTTTCCTGATCTGAGCTACCTTGAACGCTGGGAAATGCAGGGCTCTCACCCCAATATGCCAACAAAAGTGCAGCCCGTTCGGCAGCCAGTCATTGCCCCCATTCCGGAGACAGTCAAGGTTTTCGGCGAGG
>Ga0315314_1000182_pt1 | contig 82163 bp, 82 predicted proteins | sample TDP9_MG_FD_203631 | JGI IMG/M metagenome (GOLD analysis project Ga0315314, IMG submission 203631) | Freshwater sediment microbial communities from Lake Towuti, South Sulawesi, Indonesia - TDP9 | ecosystem: Environmental > Aquatic > Freshwater > Lake > Sediment | place: Indonesia: South Sulawesi...
TTTGACAATAAATGAGACAGGCGCACTGCCCACTAGAAACTTTCAGACGGGAAGGTTCAAGGGAGCGGATAGAATATCTGGCGAAGCCTTCAGAGAAACGCTGTGGAAGAAAGACTTTGCATGTAGCATGGGTTGCACAATCAAGTGCAGTAAGATAGCATCTCTCGAGGGCAAGCCTTACAGCGGGACCATGATCGACGGCCCTGACTACGAGACGGTATTTGCTTTAGGGTCAAATTGCGGTGTCGATGATGTTGAGGCTATTTCATACGCCAACTATCTTTGCGATCTATACGGGATTGACACGATCAGCACGGGCAACATAATCGGTTTTGTAATGGAGCTCTATGAGAAGGGCATGGTCGGCAGACGAGAGTTGGAAGGCATTGAGGCAACTTGGGGAAGTTCACAGGCTTTGGTTGGTCTGGTCAAGAAGATCGGTGAAGGAGAAGGCATCGGCGCGGATCTTCAGTCGGGCGTAAGGAAGCTCAGTCAGAAGTATAAAGGCAGTGAGAGCTTCGCTATGCATGTCAAAGGCCTTGAGATGCCTGCATACGAGCCTCGAGCTGCCCAAGGGATGGGGTTATGCTACGCTGTCTCAGAGCGAGGTGCATGCCATCTTAGAGCTTACACTGCAGGCGCTGAGCTGCTCGGATACGGCGGAGGGGCTGATCCTAGGGCTTACGATAGAGGTAAAGTCCAATTGGCGGTGGATCGCCAAGACGAGAAGGCGGTAGTAGACTCTTCAGTGCTTTGCTTCTTCACATTGTTCGGCATGAGATTGAAGGAGCTTTACCAGATGGTTGTCCCTTGCACGGGCTTCAACTACAAAGATGTGTCAGAGCTGAAGAGATTGGGAGCTAGAGTGATAACACTTGCGAGATTATTCAACATTCGCGAGGGTCTCGGGAGGAGAGATGACACATTGCCTGAGAGGTCTCTTACGGTGCCTCTTACAGAAGGCCCTTCTGCAGGACAGGTTGTTCATCTTGAGCAGATGTTGAACGAATACTACGATCTGAGAGAATGGGATTTGAACGGAGAACCGACAAAGGAAACCGTAAGGGAGCTTGAACTGGATAAGATTGTGTGAGAAACTGCTACTTTTCGAAAGGTGGATTATGGACAGGAGAATAATAAGAAAGGTGAAGAGTTGAGGTTTCGAAGTCTTCTACTCAAAGAACGTTCTTACTGCGTTGAATAGTGCATCATCAACAGTCTTCAGCTTTGCTACAGCTTCCTCCAACTTGACCGGCACAATCCGTGTGCCTTGTAGACTGACCATCATGTCGAACTTGCCTTCCTTCACGAGGTCTACGGCTGCCACTCCGAAGCGAGTTGCTAGAACCCTATCAAAAGCTGAGGGCGAGCCTCCTCTAACGACATGGCCAAGCGTCACGGATTTCGTCTCTAAGTCAGTGCGTTTTTCAATCTCTTCCGCTAGGAACTCTCCTACTCCACCAAGTCTGACGTGACCGAACTCGTCAACTTTCGGCTCCTTAGATACAGCCCCTGGCGAAGTCTTCATAGTGGCGCCTTCAGCCACGACTACAACTGCAGATCCTTTAGCAGCGACCCGTGTCTTCACCTGCTGGCAGATCTTGTCGAGATCGAAGGGGTGCTCTGGAATTAGGATCAGGTCCGCGCCAGCTGCCAAACCTGCTTCAATAGCGATCCATCCTGTGTGTCTACCCATCACCTCGACGACTATCACTCGATCATGAGAAGCTGCCGTGGTTCGAATCCGATCTATCATCTCCATTGCAACGTTGACTGCTGAATCGAAGCCGAAGGTGACATCTGTCGAAGAGAGATCATTATCGATAGTTTTCGGCACTCCAACAACTTTCAAACCCTTCGGAGCCAGCTTATGAGCGGCACCTAGTGTATCCTCGCCTCCTATTGCTACTAGAGCATCTATGCCAAGCTTCTTCACATTCGCAAGAACCTTCTCAACGTCAGCGGGATTCTTTAGAGGGTTAGTTCTAGAAGTCTTTAGAATGGTTCCTCCGACATCGAGGGTTTCACGAACATCGTTGTAAGACAACGGCACAGCATCTGCGTTAATCAGACCCGCCCAACCGTACCTGATCCCTATTATTTGGAAGCCACAATCCTCTGCTCGCTTGACAACGGCCCGTATTACAGCGTTTAACCCCGCGCAGTCTCCTCCGCCCGTGAGAACACCTATCTTCATTCCGAACCCTCCCTTACAATTGTAATCATACGTAGAAGTAACTATGCTGCGCCTAATGCCTTTGAAACTTTGTAGCTGATGTCTTGAGGGCTTCTATGGCTGGCATCGACTTGCCCATAACGAACCTTTCCAGTGCGCCACCTGCAGTGCTTACGTAGGAGATCTTGTTAAGCAGCCCTACTTGTTCGAGGGCAGCAGTAGTATGGCCTCCACCGGCAACTGAGAATGGCTTGCTGCTCACGATGGCTTCCATGATCGATGATGTTCCCTTCAAGAATTGGGGTTTCTCGTAGACGCCTGCGGGGCCGCTTATGAAAATGGTTCTGGCTTTCGAGATGACTTTGCGGAAACGTTCAATAGAGTTTGTTCCGATATCGCAGATCGGGTAGTCCGTAGGAAGCTTGTCTATTGCGATCTCAAACCTTTTGCCATCTTTGTCAATTGCGAAGTCTTCGGGTAGGAGAATTTCGTCCCCGTGCTTGTCGAGAACGCGTGTAGCTTCCAGATAGAGTTCTGGAGTACCCTCTTTCTCCAGCGCCTTCTCATTTGGAGGACCTAAGTTTACCCCCTTCGCTTTTAGGAACGCTTGTGCTGTCAAGCCGACAAGAATCACTTGGTCTGCCTTTCTCTTCTCCAGTACGTTGTCCACAACTTTGATTGAGTCTGCGAACTTGGCTCCGCCGAATATGAAGATTGACGGTTTGACTGGGTTGACGAGTTTACTGAGACTCGTTATTTCTGACTCCATTAATCTGCCAGCTGCTGATGGCATTACTACCGTGAAACCGACCAGTGAACACTGGGATCTGTGGGCGGCTGAAAACGCATCGTTGACAAAGATATCTCCGAGAGGAGCCAAGTTGCGAATACAGCTTGTCTCTGAATGCTCCAGCGCAGTCTTCTCTTTCATCTCATCGGGGTTGAAGCGCTGGTTTTCAAGCATCAGGATCTCGCCGTTCCGCAAGCCCTTCACAGCCACTTCAGCCTTTTCGCCGCAAACATCGGCAACAAACCTCACATTTACTCCTAGAATTTCCCCGAGTTTTCTGGAGTGTTCTTCAAGTGAGACGAAGTCCCAGTCGCCAGGTCTCCCTTGATGCGCTAGTATGACGACTCTCGCTCCTTTCGCGATCAGTTCTTTTACGGTAGGAGCAGCCGCTCGTATCCTCGAGATGTCAGTGATCTTCTTAGTCTTCTCATCGAGGGGGCAGTTTATGTCGACTCTGAGAAAGGTTGTCTTCCCTTTGAAATTGAAGTCGTCTAGTGTAAGAAATTCCTTGGTCTGAGTCATCGTTGTTCCTTTCTCGCCATGAGCTTCAGCAAGTCAACGAGTCTGCAAGAGAAGCCCCACTCATTATCATACCAAGAAAGTACCTTGACTAGTCTTCCTCGCCCACCAATCACATTTGTGCTTAACCCATCTGCTATCGAAGAGTACGGGTTGCCTATTATGTCAGCTGAGACTATAGGGTCTTCTGTGTACTGCAAAATGCCTTTCAGACTCGTTTCAGATGACTCTCTCAGTACGGCATTGACCTCTTCTTTTGTCACTTCTTTCTTGAGCACAGCGACGAAATCGTTTATTGAGCCATCTGGCACTGGTACTCTTAAAGCAAGGCCGTCGAGCTTTCCTTTTAGTTCAGGAATGACTTCAGCAACGGCCTTCGCAGCTCCTGTAGTAGTAGGGATTATTGATAGAGATGCTGCTCTAGCTCTTCTGAGGTCCCTATGGGGAAGGTCCAAAAGTCTTTGATCATTGGTGTAAGCATGGCATGTTGTCATAAACCCTTGTTCTATACCAAACTTGTCGTTCAGCACCTTTACGATTGGTGCCAAACAGTTCGTCGTGCAGGAAGCCATTGAAATCATATTGTGCTTCTTGGGATCGTAGAGGTTCTCGTTGACTCCGATAACGATGGTCACGTCGGGGTTCTTCGCAGGAGCTGTAACGACCACCTTCTTCGCGCCCGCAGTTAGATGCTTTGATGCGCCCTCTCTATCTGTGAATAAACCGGTGGACTCCAAGACATATTCCACATTCATCGATCTCCAAGGAAGTTTCGCTGGGTCCTTCTCTGTCAGGACCTTTATTTCCTTCCCTTTAACGGTCATCGAAGATTCCTTGGCTTTCACGTCCTCATTAAGAACACGGAAGATTGAGTCGTATTTCAGAAGATGAACCAAGGTTTTTGAATCGGTGATGTCGTTCACTGCAACTACTTCGAACATTCTCTCGAATTCTTTGTCGTTCAAAGCTGCTCTGAAGAAGAGCCTACCAATTCTTCCAAATCCATTTATTGCAATTTTCACGGTCAACTGGATTCAAGCCCAATTAAGAGAATTTCGGGAAACTTATAAGCGTTTGCAGAAACGCTACGTAAGTTTTACATAACAACGCTGAGAATAGTGAGGATCTATTTGGAGGAAGAGTAGGTTGCCGAGGTCTCCGAGAATCCGGACGCCGCTGATTCTAGTCAACTTCAAGACATATCTTGAGGGAACGGGCTCGAAGGCGCTTCGGCTTGCAAAGATTGGTGAACAGGTAAGCTCCGAAACTGGGGTAAGCATAGCGGTTGCTCCGCAACTGACTGATATCAGAATGATAGCAGATCAGGTTGAGATCCCGGTTTACGCGCAGCATGTGGACGCCGTTGACATTGGCGCGTACACTGGGCATGTTCTAGCAGAAGCCGTGAAGGAGGCAGGTGCTTTCGGAACATTAATCAATCACTCGGAAAGGAGGCTGAAACTTTCTGAGATCGATGAAGTTGTTAGAAAAACTAGATCTGTAGGTCTCTTATCCGTGGTTTGTACGAACACGGCGGCTGTGAGTGCGGCCTCTGCAGCGCTTGCTCCGGATATGGTAGTGATTGAGCCTCCAGAACTGATAGGAACGGGAATCGCTGTTTCAAAGGCGAGGCCTGAGATCGTAACCGATACTGTGTCGCTGATAAAGAGGATTGCCCCCAAAGTGGTTGTGTTATGTGGGGCGGGCATAACTATCGGGGAGGATGTGAAAGCAGCTTTGAGGCTTGGAACAGATGGAGTACTTCTGGCTAGCGGGGTTGTTAAAGCCAAAGACCAAAGGAAGGCGCTGCTAGATATCGCGACTGCGGCGATCGAGAAGTAGTAACTTTTTCGATATTGAACTTGGCTTTCGGAGCGAGGGTTGATTCTATGGCTCTACACCTTCCGAAGGCAAGAATCCAGCCTCTCAAGGATGAAAACAATTTATACGCGAAGTGTCTAGTTCGCTCTGGAATATGTGCGCCTATCGAGGTATCAGCGCGATAAGCTCAGACAGATTTGACCGAGATGATGTCAGGCGACAATTGATGTATACGATCTGCATAATCGGCTCCAAGAACGTGGGAAAGACTAACCTTGTCGAGCAATTGATTCGAAGATTTACTCGCGACGGCATTAGAGTCGCGGCAGTTAAATCTAGTCGTCATCCACTCGACGTACCTCATACCGACACAGAACGATTGGCCAAAGCAGGAGCCCAACTCGTGGTTTTTGGATCTTCTAGGGAGACCGCTCTATTCATCAAATCTAGAGTGGACCCGAGAAAGCTGTTTAGCAAGTTTGCGACCGATTTCGAGATCCTTCTGGTGGAGGGCATGAAGCGCTCCGAATACCCAAAGATTCTGCTAGCCAAGGATCGTGGAGATCTTCAGATCGACGTGGACCCCCGTACCGTAGAAATGGTCGTCTGTCCGCAGAAACTTCGATCGGAGGCCAGAAGGAAGTTTCCTTCAGCAGTTCTGCGAGAGAGGAGCGAAATAGACAAGATTTATTGCACATTAAAAGAGAAGTATGTTCAACAGTATGTGCGAGAACTGCCGGAGAAAGACTGCGGCACATGCGGTTATAAGACATGCGCGGCTTATGGAAGAGCGATCTTGAAAGGTGAAACGAAAACGGGAAGATGCTCGGTGGACGGATGGCGCGTGAAGGTGTATGTGGACGATAGCCTTGTAAAGCTTTCACCGTATCCGGAATCAGTTGCAGAACGAATGATTGGAGCGTTTCTATCTACGCTGCACGAGGTTCGTAAGGGTTACAGAAAGGTCGAAATCTACCTCCATCGTCGACCACGTTAAAGCTCAGAGGAGATTGGTGGCTCTTTTCAGATCCGATACAGTATAGCCAAACGGGGCGAGAATCGTTGCTGCTGACGAGAAGAGCAGCTCAAGGTATTTGTCAACGTCGTATGGAGTACGTTCGTCTACGAGTTCAGCTGCCAAAACTCTGTTCTTGCTAAACCTATTCTCGCTGTTGATTATGATAAAGCTGATAGATTGACCAGCTCTGACCTCAACTTTCTCTTTTACAAGTCGCTTTGCAGCAATTGCGTGAAGCACTTCATGCCGATATTCATAAATCTCTCTTGAAAGGCGTCTTTCGATAAATAGATCGTCAAGCTCTATCCGCCTTGACTTCAAAGCTTGAACGTATTTCTTCAAAATATCTATCGACTCAGGCACTCGATTATAGAAATCGCTGGAATCTTCTCCTTTCGCAAGAACCTTTAGCATCTCTTCGATACATTTCCGTACCACTTCCGGCGTGTCATGTCTCCTCGTGGCGATACCTCTTGCCTTAATTCTGCCGTCCATAAACATGCCATAATATCTAGTCAATACCGGCAGATTCCTTCGAGTCTCTGAAGGCAAGAATACTATCCAGCGGTATACGCCTTCAAACGAGATAGGGAGCTCTGTCTCTCTGTAAATTTCATCTCTTAGTTCAATGAAGTCGTTCTCGGTGGCGCCTTTCTTCTTGAGCCAGAGGGAATCGACTATTCCATGAACAAGTTCGAACCCCCGTTCTTCAGCCAAACGAGTAGCCTTCAAAAGTGTTTGACGAGCAAAAGCGCAAGTTGCGATGTGAGCATCTATCTTACCGAATCTAGCGTTCTTAAAACCTAGGTAGCCGAATGCACACACCAAGATCCACTTGAGCGCCGCTCGCCTTTTCTCGTAGACTGATCGAAGTGATGGATCGCTTGCCCTTCCTTCCAATTCTTTATATTTCGTCCTCTTCCTTAGGAGAAGCTCAATACTCTTCGGAACTATACCCTTCCGCTTCTCACAAATGTTATAACCCAGTTCTGGAACGCGTTCCGCAGAGCCTGGGCAGCACTTACATCTCACCGTCTCCGCGCTAAGGTTCTTCTTCAGCATCAGCATAGGGTAGAGGCTTGTGAAGTCAAGTTCACCAACTCTATCGTGTATACCTACCTTCGGTTCATGATAGAAGCCGCCTCGATCCGCGATAAGCAACTCTCTAGCTGTTTTCAAGTCTTCTGGATCAGCTTTCACCCAAGGGATTAGAATATCGTTCCTGACAGCGTGATAGAGTTGAGTAGATGTCATGCTGGTTCCAATAGTCGTATTCGAAACCCTTTGTACCGGAATCCTGCATATTCGCGCAACCTCTATGAGGCCTTGGAGGCCGCAATCGCAGTAGAGCAGAGAGTTCTCCATGTCTATGTGTATCCGACCGAGCAGCCTAGTCGGTAGCGGTCGATAATGCACCATACCATAGCTTACATACGACGTGCCCTTTTCATTCGAGACTCTCAGAGGAGATCTCTCCCGTCCTATAACTAATCTTTCAGAAAATTCGTTTTGAACGGCTCTTCTCGCCAAGTACGGGAATAGAAACTCATCACCATCTAGCGTATAGATTATGTCTGGATCTAGTTGCTGAATCAACTCGACGAGCGTCATTAATTTATCGAGTTCATCTCCTGAATCGATTCGAATCGACTCGCTACCCAAGCTAATGATTATTTCTCTGATTTCATCGGTGAACTTTGTGATTCTCTCACTTGCAGCTTTCACTTCTAACGTTAGCTCTTTTAACGGCGGTATCTTGTATTCCACTTCCTCTTGGCTATCGAGTAAACACCATTCTAATCCATCAGATCTCTGAGTTGCATGAGCAAAGGCGAAGGGGAAGATGTCTTTCTCATATAGATACATTTGACTTGACTTTACATCCACATTATATAGCCTGAATCTCTTGTACCCGCCGTAGACCAAGATCTTCTCAGCGAATTCCTCAGCCTCTCTTGAATTTGAAACTCGAATCCTCAGAACTGTAGATTTTTCAGGGTCTTCAGGCCTCGCGTATTTCTCCTCTAGGGTAACTCCATCGGTAGCAATCTGTTTCGCCAGATCGATAAGGTCGCTATGATTGCCGGAGACGTAGATGCTGTACTGCCACCTATCGAGCAGACGGATAGTGTCACCCTTCTCTGTCTTAATCCAAATTACCATTCCATCCTCTTTGGGGTAAAGATCTAGAATCCAGCCTTTAACGCTTTGAACGCACCCCTTCGAGAAGGCTGTTGACTTTGGCAATAAAGCTCCCTTAAAGTCCCAATGGGGAAACTAAAGTAGTCAGCGCACCAGCAGGATGCTTCTCTAGAATTACTGTTGTTGAATCGCCGTAGTCTTCAAGCTTAGCTATAATACTGCTATGGTATGCGATCTGCTTGAAGAATGAATTTTTATGGAGATATCTATCGTGTAGACTAGTTACGATAGCCACTATCTTCTTCTCTTTAATCGCATTGACGAGCGAATTCAATGCAACTTTGAAGAAGATTGAAGACTGTTTCCCGGCCGCATCAGGATCAGAGTATGGTTCGAGAATATTGGAGATAACAGCCAGCTTGATGTTCAATCTGTCTATCCATGGCTTAAGATTGTTCGCGATTAGAGAGGTGAGTTGGTGATATGTGAACGCGCGAGAAACCAGAATACTCTCCAGAACTTTATCGCTGTCAAGGGAGAGTTGCTCTGCGTATTCAGCTATTAAGCATGGATCGAAGGTATTGCCGCCATCTATGAATAAAGCTTTAGACTCGAGTCCACCTTCTGTCAGCGCTAATTGAACTCGCACGCATAGCAATTCGGATAGAGCTAGACAACGCTGAGTGCCATGTAAGAATACAAGATGCCCGAGGTTTAACTTCCCAAAGAGGGAGTTGAACACCTCGTCTCTAAAAGATACTCCTTCAAGGCGGTTGAGTAAGTCAGCTCTCGAATAATTTAATGGAAGCAAACTTGTTTGCATATGTTACGGATTGGTAAGTTGAACTAAAGAGAAAGAGAGATAACCAAAACTACTTTCTTTGGATCTTAGACTACCTTCCGCACTCTCCACGCACTTCAACTAAATTAAGCATCTTCGTTAAAAGACGAGCTAGAAACATGGAAATGAAAAGTAAATTAAGTGAAAGCTATAAATGAAGCCGTAAGAATAGTCAACAAACTCGCGAAGAGTGTGATAATATGCCTTTTTGCATGAATTGTGGAGAGAAGCTTGCTGAAGGAGCCGAGTCATGTCCTAAGTGCGGTACACAGGTTCCTGCGGTGTCCAAACCTGAAAAGAAGGATTACTCAAACATCGGAGGCACACTCATAATGGTCGGAGGCGTCTTGAACATAGTTTTGCCTCTCCTCTCTCTAACGTTCGCTCTACTCTTCTGGGGAACTATGATACGAAGGTTCGTAGAGATCCCTGAAATCTGGATTAGATGGGGAGGGGAACGTTGGATTTCTGGAGTAATTCCTGAGGCCTTTAGATTGGCTATGGGATTAGTTATTGCGGGAGCGGTTATCTCAATAGTCTTAGGAATTCTTGCCATCTACGCGTACAATAGGGTGAAAGGCGGAGACTTCAAAAACGGCGGTCTAATCGCCATCATACTCGGCGTGATAATGATAGCAACCGCGAGCTGGCTGCCTGGAATCATAACCCTGCTTGGGGGGATACTGTGCTATACATCAAAATGACCTTGAGAAACGGAGAGATGCGAAGAAAATCCATTTATGCCATACCTAGAAGTAATAACATTAATACAACTGCAGATCCTATACTAAACCAGAGAGGTAGTTTGCAATGCCGTTTATTGGCCCTTGGGAGATAGCGTTAATCCTCGTGATCGTTCTGATACTGTTCGGCCCAAAGAAGTTGCCTGAGCTCGCACGTTCCATTGGAGATGCTTTGAGACAATATAGAAAGGCGCAGGAAGGAGTCCTCGAAGAACCTACGAAGCCGCCGACAGGAAAGAGTGAGAAGGAGCTGCTGGTAGAGACGGCGAAGAAGCTCGGGATCAAGACTGAAGGAAAGACGATGGAAGAGATCTCCGACGAGATCACTAAGGTGGCTGGAGCTTCGGAAAAGAAGGAACCGCAATAGATTCGTAACTGCCTGCCCAAATACCGTCTCCTTTCTAGTTTTCTTAGAGTCGACATCGTTGGGAATGATTCTTAAGACATACTAGGGAATGGGATTGTAGAGCCGGCATGGGAAATCACCTATGCATCTCTCAAACATGAAGCAGAAGAGCGTAATTGTACTAGCTGGTGGAAGAGGATCTAGAATCGGAATCAATAAAGCACTCACACTGCTTTCCGGAACGCCAATGATACTTTACGTTGTGGCACGAAGTCTGCAAGTTACTGAAAAAGTGGCAGTGATTATTGGCCGAGACGACGCAGTAACCGCATTCAGAAAAGTGCTTCCTAAAGATGTCACGGTCTTAAGAGATTCCGTTTCAAGGCGAAGCCCCTTAGTTGGCATGCTGACTGGCTTGAAAAGTGTGCTTGGAACAGTTGAGTATTCAGCTGTCGTTCCATGCGACTCACCGTTCATTAGACCCAAGGTCCTTCAACACTTGTTCCAAGTCGCAGAGGGACACGATGCTGCGATTCCGTTATGGCCCAACGGGTACATAGAACCCTTGCACTCCGTTTATGAAGTGCAGAACACCATTCGAGCGATAAAGCGAGCCTTGAGGACTGAGCGAAGCAGCAACAGAGACATGATCAAACACTTGAAGAATGTCAAATACGTTCCAGTCGAAGAGCTTAGAAGCTACGATCCTGAACTCAGAACCCTCTATAATGTAAATCGACCTGAAGATTTACGTGAAGCATCGAAGATCCTAGGTCTTGAAATATCAAATTGCAGCGTCTAGCCCACCGTTCATGGCTGCGTTGAAACCGGCGTTACGCCGGAGTTTTGCAGCCACAGTTGTCGAATGGGCTCTGATTGATGCGCATCGCACCCTTAGGGACCCCCCTCCCCCTACCCCCTTTGATGTAAATTGACGCATAGCTTCCGATTCCCTGCATGGATATTTTGAGACCAAGAACATGATTGAGAATTTATGAGACATAAAGCAACGACATAACAGGAACATTCTCAATCGATCGACGGTAGAACTGAAAGCGACCAAAAAGACGTCAAAACCAAGGACAATAAAAGGCGTCTTTTGAAAAAATCAAAAAGGATGCTTTTTTCAAACTCCCATACAAGATCAGTTTCAGTCGACCCACAGTAGAATGTTGTTGATTCCTAGTCTGAACGTTCTGCCTTGAACTTCCCGAGCGCAGCGACCACCCCATCAATAATCGCTTGAGGTCTAGGCGGACATCCTGGAACGTACACGTCCACGGGGATAACGCGGTCCACAGGGCCTACTACGTTGTAGCTTCCTTCATAGCACCCAGTAGATGTGGCGCAAGTGCCTACAGCCACCACAACATTCGGTTTAGGCACTTGCTCATAGACCCTTTTCAATCTAGGTAAAACTTGCCTTGTGACAGGACCTGTCACTAGAAGAACATCAGCGTGGCGAGGACTGCCTTGAAGTAGAATTCCAAATCTCTCAACGTCGAATCTAGGCGTCAGAACATCAACTATCTCAATGTCACAATTGTTGCATGAACCTGTATTCAAGTGAAAAGCCCAAGGCGACTTTCTCCTCGACCATTCGAAAATCTTCAATCGCCTAGATCCTCCCTGCAAGCAGCAGCTCTGCTTGAACTGCTTTTCTGCAGTCCAGACACAGTGAGGAAATATACGCATCGTAGCCTTCGGGCAAGACCAAGTCTTTAACTTGGAGGCGCACCTTGTCTATCTGCTTCGCGGTCGATATCGGCTTTCCGCATCGCGAGCATCGATTGATCTCCAGTTGAACGCTGGATTTGATGTCTTCCTTCCGTCCGGTAACTAGGCTGTATGTCGTCGTAAGGGTTATCGCCTTCTCCGGGCAGACTTCCTCACATCGTCCGCAGTAGATACATTTCCCATACCATACCTCGATCGTCCGCCTGTTTCCATCAGAGGTACTCTTGAGGGCGGAGGCTGGGCAGTTCTGGACACAAGCAGCACACCCAGTGCATTTCTCGATATCGTACTCAAGTTTGCCTCGGAAGCCTTGAGGAGCCGGCGAAGCAATCCTAGGATATTTAAGCGTGTAAGCCCTGCTCGCCAGAGATCTGAGCACTTCCGCAATTATCCTAAACTTGACCGTCTTCAAATGCAACCGTCCTTTCAACTGTGTTTGCTCTTTCTCCTCCAGCTTTGAGCTAGCGATTCGAAGTCGACGGATGATTCTCTGCTCGCCTTGACATCTACTAACGCTATGCGTTCAGTGCAGCAGAAGCAGGGGTCTACAGCTGCTATTATGAGAGAAGCGTCGGCCAGAGATGATCCTATGATTTGAGGTGCTATTGAGGGAACGTTCATGTATGAGGGCGCTCTAATCTTCACCCTTTCTGGAATATCGGTCCCGTTAGATCTGACGTAGTGTATGTCCTCTCCTCTGGGAGCTTCAACCTTCCCAATGCCGTCGCCCGGCACTATCTCCTTCGGTTCGAATCTGATCGGGCCTTGAGGGATCGCGTCCAATGCTCTCTTCACAATCTCGATAGACTCCAACGCTTCTAGAAGTCGGATGAGCATCCTGGAAAGAACATCCCCCTCAGTCAGAACCTTAACATCGACACCGACTTCCTTGTAGGCTGCATAAGGTTCATCCTTCCTAACGTCTATAGCAAGCCCTGAAGCCCTGGCTACAGGCCCGACCACGCAGAGCTTTCTCGCTTGATCTCTCGAGAGAACGCCGATATTTTCTATCCTAGCCCTAACGACAGGATCCTCGGTCACCGCGTTTTCCAGTCGTACGAGAGATGGCCTGATCTGACTTAACGTCTCTAAGATGAGCGCCTCGTGCTTCGTCGGATCTATGTCCCTCCGGACGCCTCCGATACAGTTCATCGCGTAGTTCTGCCTGTTTCCCGTTAGTACCTCGAAGAGTTCGCAAACAGGCTCTCGATGCTTCCAGAAATGCATGAAGAGAGTATCATAGCCTATTATGTGAGCAGCGACACCAGCCCAAAGAAGATGGCTATGAATTCTCTCCAATTCACCAATGACCGTGCGAATGTATCTAGCTCTATCTGGAACTTGAAGCCCCCACGCTTCTTCAACAGCTTGACAGAAGCACATCGGATGGACGTTGGAGCAGATTCCGCATATCCGCTCAACGAGGAAGGGAATCTCGTTGTAAGTCTTCCTCTCGGCTAAATACTCTATCCCGCGATGCGTGTACCCAAGCCTTATCGCTACATCTACAACCTTCTCTCCATCTAAGAATAACTTGAAGAACTCAGGCTCTTTCAGAGCAGGATGATAAGGACCTATGGGAAGCGTCGCTTCAATACTCATAGGACTAGCCAATTCTCCTTAAGGGATACTCGTCTTCAGGCCAGTCATCCGAAGTCAAGAGCTTTCCTGGGCTCGGATGTCCTACGAACTTTATCCCGAAGAGCTCTTGGACCTCCCTCTCGATCCAATTTGCCGCCGGCACTATATCTGTCACCGAATCTAGTGACGCAGCTTGTTTCGGCGTAGATACGCAGATACTAGCGACCAAGCTCTCTTGATCGAGTGTGAAGTGATACAGAACATCGAACTTGAAATTCCGATCAACAGCGGAGATCGTGGACAGCCTTGCTCCAAACTCATCGAAAAGAACTTTAACGCAATCCCTGATGCCGTCCTTACGTATGTAGATGTAGGCTCTCCTTTCGTTTCTCGTCGAGTATTTTTGGAATCCGTCGCCAAGGACCGATCTCAGCTTTTCGACGAGTAAGGCGAGGTTGCTCAAGATATGCACCAGCGAGCTGGCGGTAAGCGGAAGCACGTATGATATTATTCGACCTCCTATAACCTTTTACTCAAGAGATTCTCTACCGCCCGACTGAAACTCAGCATTATGAAGGCCAATGCGCACTTTTTGGATATGACCATTCACTTTTTCACGAAGGCATAAATAAATAGCAAAGCACCTTACTACCACCCAAATTACAGGTAGTACGGTGTTGGCTACAGCATCATACAGGTCAATCTTGAAGAAAGTGTTCTTCGTGGACTTAGACCGCTGCATCGGCTGCAAGTCTTGTCAAGCAGCTTGCTCAAGAGAGCATTTCGGCAAGCCATTAGTCTTCGTCCAGACTATGGAAGAACATGCAGTACCTCTTCACTGTCAGCATTGTGAAACAGACCCCTGCATAAAAGCCTGCCCGAAGGAAGCTATAGAGAAGACAGATCAAGGGATAGTTCTAGTAAACGAGATTAAATGTATCGGTTGCTCCGCCTGCGTGACAGCATGCCCATTCGGGATTCTGCAGCTAGATGAGCAGCGGAAAGTTGTAGTCAAGTGTGATTTGTGCAAGGACAAGGTTGAAGCTGGAGAGTTTCCGACATGCGTTAGAACATGTCCAGCCGAGGCAGCCAAGTTCATTCCATGCATAGGCTGTAATATCTGCGCTGTGGCCTGCCCTTTCGCTAAGCGATTCGGGCCTTTACCCAAATGGTGAGATATCGCCTTGTACGATGAAAATAAGCTGGAACTTTTCCTAGATCTGCTCAGTCAGTTGTCGCAGAACAGACAGTTAAGTCGTCGGTTCATTCCGGTACCGGAAAGACTCGAAGGATTCGGTCTACTGGAATTCGACTCCGAAAAATGCTGGGCGTGCACAGCCTGCAAAGTCCAATGTCCCGAAGAAGCTCTGAAGATATCGGAGACAGGAAAGAAGAGGACGATTGCCCTTGACTATTGGAAATGTGTTGCCTGTGGGGAATGCGTAGACTCCTGTCCCAAGGAGGCTGTCGAAATAAAGAGAATATTCGATCTGGAAGCATTTCTGAAGAGAGAAGTGCTGAAATGTGTTGAAGCTGAAGTCAAGAGTTGTGTGCGCTGCGGAAAGACTATCGCTCCTGTTCCTCAACACATAGAAGTAAAGCGGAACGTAAGCGAGTTGGCGGTACCGCCAACGTATTTGAGCGATATCTCAGATTACTGCGAGGAGTGTAGGAGGCGACTCTCGGCTGTAACCCTCTTGAAGACCCGAAGAAAGTTGTGAAGCTGGATCTGACACTATGCAAGAAAGAAGGTACAGCATATGCCCGTTCTGCGGATTAGGGTGCGGTTTCTACCTTACCACTGTGAATGGCGAAGTGACTGGCGTAGATTATGCCATGGATCATCCATTCAATGAGGGCGCATTGTGCAGCAAGGGCAATACTTCCTTCGAAGTCATTCAAAGGCATGATAGACTCTTCGAGCCGATGATGAGAATAGAGAACGAGTTCAGACCAGTATCTTGGGAGGAAGCGCTATCAACCATTGCCAACCGCCTTAGAGAAATCAAGGAGAAACATGGAGCGCAATCGATAGGCATCTTCGCATCCGCAAAAGCGACGAACGAGGAGAACTATCTTGTTCAGAAGTTCGCGAGAAAGGTTCTTGAAACAGACAACGTGGATAGCGGCATAAGACTTTGCCATGCTGCATCCATGCTGGCTCTCACAGAGTCCTTGGGCCTTCCCTATCCTACAGGTCCTCTTGAAGATCTCGAATACGCTGATTGCATACTGATCATCGGCGTTAACCCATTCGAAAACGCTCCCGTCCTTGCAAGAAGAATCTTAAGGGCGAGAGAGAAGGGTGCGAAAATAATGGTAGCCGACCCTAGGCGCACTAGGACCAGTTGGCACTCTGATTTTTTCATTCAAATCCACCCGGGAACGGACGTCCAACTCATTAAAGCTTTCATTCAAACTATCCTTCAGTCCAAGCTAGAAAGAAAGGAGTTTCTACGGGAGAGAGTTGAAAGCCTCAACGATTTAGAAAGGCTAGTGGCCGACTCTTCTCCTGAAATCGTATCCTTAAGCGTAGGCATCGAGCCTGAGTACATTAGGAAAGTTGCGCTCACATTCGCCCTCGCGGATAAAGCTAGCATTATACTCGGGAACGGTTTGACGCAGCATGTGAACGGAACTGAGGCTGTTGGATGGCTTGTAAACCTCGCGCTGATAACTGGAAATATTGGGCGGCGAGGAACTGGAGTCTTTCCGCTCTTGGACCAATGCAACATGATGGGTGCCGCTGATATGGGAGCTCTGCCTGAATTCTATCTTGGTTACGTTACGGCTGAACGTAAAGGGCTGACATTGATCGAGATGATTGAGGCAGCACGCGGCGAACAGATGAAAGCTATATTCATCGTCGGGATGAATCCGATAGTATCTTTTCCTAACACTTCATTTGTCAGGGAGGCGCTGACGAAGCTTGACCTCCTAGTTGTGCAAGACATCTTCATGACCGAGACGGCTAGGCTAGCCCACTTCGTTCTTCCAGCCGCTTGCTGGGCTGAGACTGAAGGAACATTCACAAGCACAGGGAGGAGGGTTCAAAAACTAACTAGAGCGGTGGAACCTTCAGGAGCCGCCCTAGAAGGATGGAGAATCATCGCGAGGTTGGCTGAACAGCTGGGAAAGGGAGAACTTTTCAGATACAACACTTGGGAGGAGATCTTCAAAGAGATCGTTGCCAATGTTCGCACCTATGAAGGGTTGACCGTAGACGATGTTTCAAGAATCGGAGGAGCAATTATTCCAAAAGACAGAGCGGAACTTTACGAGAATAGGTTCGAGACTGAGAACGGAAGGGCTAGGTGGCAGCATGCAAAGTACGCAACTGACACCGAGCGGGAAAGCTTGCCGTTTACCTTGATAACAGGAAAAATACTTCATCATCACGGAACGGGGTCGATGACAAGAAGAATTAGTTTCGCGATGCAAGAAGCTGGTGAACCCTACCTTGAGATCTCGGAGCAGGACCTTTCAGCGCTCGGTCTTCGCAATGGCGATGAAGTTTACGTGAAATCTAGACTTGGTGAAATTAGAGTAAAAACGAAGATAGCGAGAATCAAGCCGAAAGTAGTCTTTCTGCCATTTCATTTCCCAGATCTTTCGCCTAACAACCTTATTTCAAACAATCTTGACCCGGCGTCAAAGACCCCGGAATTGAAACGTATACCTGTTTCCATTTCAAAGGCGAAGTAAGATGCCAACCTCAAACCTGCTTGGAGGAAGTGTCATAAGATCCGAGGACCTCCAAGCCCAGTTCGTCGAAGAGATCGTTAAAGCTGGCGGGGAGAAGATTAGACTATGTTTCCAGTGTGGAACTTGCACGGGGAGCTGCCCGTCTGGAAGAAGAACCGCCTTCAAGACTCGACAGCTAATCGCCAAATCTCTCCTCGGACTTCGAGATGAAGTGCTCCACGACACCAACCTTTGGACCTGCACCTCCTGCTACACCTGCACGGAGAGATGTCCTAGAGGTATAGATGTCACTAATCTGATCTTCATCATCAGAAATATTGCTGTAAAATCAGGCATAATACTCGATAGACATAAGGTCGCGCTGGGATACCTGATCAAGACCGGACACTTGGTCCCGATAACTGACAACTACACGAAGCTTAGAAAAGAACTCGGGCTTGAAGAAGTCCCATCGACAACGCATAAGCATAGTGAAGCTCTGAAAGAGTTTCAACAGCTTGTATCGAAGCTCGAGTTCGACAAGCTCGCCGCTGGCGGAGAAGATAGAAAATGAGCGACTACGCCTTGTTCTTGGGATGCGTCATCCCTAACCGCTATCCTGGCATAGAGGCGGCTATGAGAAAAATTGCACCGATCCTTGGGATAACGCTCTACGAGATGGATGGAGCATCCTGCTGCCCAGCTCCCGGAGTCACCAGATCATTCGACTCTCAAACATGGCTGACACTTGCCGCGAGAAACATCTGCATCGCTGAGGCAATTGGCAAGAACGTGCTCACCATGTGCAATGGATGTTACGCATCGCTCAAGGATGCGAACATAATTCTGAAAAATGACTCCGCGAAGAGGGAGGCTGTCAACAAGGTTCTTTCAGAGGTAGGGAGGAGCTTCCGAGGCAGTATCGATGTCAAACACATAGTAGAAGTCCTTTACAACGAGGTTGGTCTCGAGAAAATTAAGAGCATAGCGAAAAGACGATTGAACCTCAAGGCTGCTGTGCATTATGGTTGCCACATTCTCAAGCCCTCTGAGTTGAGAGAATGGAAATCGCATGAGCGGCCTACCTTCCTCGACGAACTGGTAACAGCGCTCGGGCTGGAAAGCGTGGACTATCAAGATAAGATGATGTGCTGTGGGGCCGGAGGCGGTGTTAGATCAGGAGTACCTGAGGTCGGCTTGGACATGACTAGAGAGAAGCTGAGAAACATCACCCGTACTGGAGCCGACGTTATAGTGAATTGTTGCCCGCTCTGCCATCTGCAGTTTGATCGAGGGCAAGTTGAGATCGAGCAGAACCTAGGCGAGAACTTTGGGGTTCCGGTTCTCCATTATCTTCAGTTGCTAGGGATATGCACGGGCCTAACCCTTGACGAGGTGGGAGCGAAAGCACATAACGTTTCCTTGGAAACGCTCGCAAGCAAGATCTGAGGCAGCAAAGGAAGAAATCATGCCGCTAGAAAAGATCAAGATCGGAGTTTTCATTTGTCATTGCGGAAAGAATATAGCTGGAACTGTGGACATCGAAGAGTTACTAGAGTTTGCCAAATCAATTCCGGGAGTTGCTATAGCCAAGGACTATATGTTCCTCTGCTCCGAGCCCGGTCAAGAGATAATCAAGGAAGCGCTCAAGGAGACGAACGCTAAGAGAGTCGTCGTAGCCTCATGTTCCCCAAAACTGCACGAGCAAACATTCAGGCGATGCATCGAAGAAGTCGGGCTGAATAAGTTCTTTCTCGAAATGGCCAATATTAGGGAACATTGCTCTTGGGTGCATATGAATGAGCCGAGGGAGGCGACCGAGAAGGCGAAGGCTCTGGTTAGAGCAGCTGTGGAACGGGCTAGGGAACTCGAAGAGGTCGGTACGCGGAGAGAACAGGTTCTTGGGAATGTACTCGTTATCGGCGGCGGTATCGCTGGGCTTCAGGCGGTATGCGATATTGCGAAACTGGGTTTGAAGAGGAGAAGTTCTGCTGTTCTTGTAATCGGCGGAGGAATCGCAGGCATACAAGCCGCGCTCGATCTAGGTGATCAAGGTTTCAAAGTATTCCTTGTGGAACGAAGACCCGTTATCGGAGGGAACATGGCGAGAGTCTACAAGACCTTCCCTACAGACGACTGTGCCATGTGCATACTCTCACCGAAGATGAACGATATCGCATCGCATCCCAATGTTGAGATTCTTTCATACTCCGAAGTAAAGTCGGTGGAGGGCTCGGTGGGAGACTTCAAAGTCAGAGTCGAGAAGAAGCCGAGATACGTCGACGAGAGCAAATGCACAGGATGCGGCGTATGTGCGGAGAAGTGTCCATCAAAGGCTCCAGATGAATGGAATAAGTTAATCGGAAGTCGAAAGGCAATATATCTGCCATACCCTCAGGGAGTTCCGAGAAAATTCACGATAGACAAGGAGCACTGCCTATACTTTACGCAAGGGGTCTGCCGAGTCTGCGAGAAGTTCTGTGCTCCTCAAGCCATCAAATTCGACCAGAAGGCTCAGGAAATCGAGATAAACGTTGCGGCGATAGTCGTCGCGGTCGGATGGGAGGAATTGGCGCCTGAGGGGTTGGAGCAGTATGGTTTCGGAAGATTGAAAGATGTTGTAACTCAGCTTCAACTCGCTAGGATGTTTGATGCGGCTGGCCCAACGCAAGGTAAACTTCAATGTCCATCCGACGGTAGAAAACCAATACGGCTGGTAATGGTCCAATGCGTAGGGTCAAGGGATGAGAAGAATTGTAAGTACTGTTCTTCTGTATGCTGCATGGCAGCTTTGAAACATTCGCAATTGATAAAGTTGGAACAAGATCCAAGCGCGGACACGGTCGTTTGCTACACAGATATTCGTGCATTCGGCAAGGGATATGAAGAGTACTACAAGAGGGCGCATGAGCTCGGAGTACGATTCGTAAGAGGTAGAGTGGCTGAAGTAACAGAAGACATGCATTCAGGAGGCCTCGTCGTTAGGGTTGAAGACACCTTGGCTTCAGCGCCACTAGATTTGAAGGCGGACCTGGTTGTACTCTCGAGCGCAACGACGCCTGCTCCAGATTCAAGTCAACTTGCGAAGATTCTCGGGTTGAAGCTGGACCAATATGGGTTTTTCAAGCCAGCAGAACCGAGCCAGATAGACACATCTATCCCGGGAATATTCCTATCTGGTGCTTGCTCAGGACCGAAAGATATTCCTGATTCGGTTGCTGAAGGCAGCGCTGCTGCGTCAAGAGTCTCCAGCCTCCTTCGCCAAAACGAGTTCAAGATATACTTGGTCGAAAAGGAGAGCTATGTTGGTGGAAATCTGGCGAAGATTGAGAGAACCTATCCCGACGAAATGGAGACCAAGAGCATACTGGACCCCTTCATCGAGGAAGTAACCCGAAATCCCAACATAGAAATCCTAACGAGATCGCAAGTTACAGATTGTGAAGGGCATTTAGGCAACTTCACAGTCAAGGTCGCTAAGGAACCAGATTTTGTCGATCCTGACAAATGTGACCTTTGTGGAGCATGCGTTGAAGTCTGTCCAATTGAATTGCCAGACGATATGAATTCTGGATTATCGAAGAGAAAAGCGATATACTCCACTCGCGGGACGAAAAAGACCAATTTATACGTGATCGACGCCAAGTCCTGTCTCTTCGAAAAATGTGGAAGATGTGTGAAGACCTGTCCGAAGAACGCCATCGACTTGAAAAAGGCTCCAACACAATTCGAACTCAAGGTCGGCACGATAGTGGTGGCAACCGGCTGGGAAGAGTACAAACCTTACAAGCTTGAGAGTCTTGGATATGGAATTTTCCCGAATGTCATAACACAACTGCAACTGGAAAGGATGCTTGACGTCGACGGTCCAACGAAAGGGAGTGTAAGAAGGCTTTCGGACGGCGCGGAGCCGCATTCCATCTTGATGGTGCAATGTGCAGGATCGAGAGATGAGCACGCAAACGTCTACTGCTCTAGAGTTTGTTGCATGACCGCTCTCAAGAATGCTCGAAAGATCAAGTCACTTAACAAGGGCGTAAACGTGGAAATCTGCTACATGGATCTACGAACCTTTGGGAAGGGGCATGAGGAGTACTATAGAGAGACCCAACTGAGCGGAGTCACCTTTCTGAGAGGAATGGTTTCAGAGATACTGGAAGACGCTGAGACAAGGAACCTCGCCGTCAGATTGGAGAATACTCTTCTGGGCGAGCCTTTAGAATTGACAGCTGAACTAGTGGTCTTGGCGACTCCAATGATACCTTCGTCTGGAACGGATGAGCTTGCTAAGAAGCTGGGGATAGACGTAGGATCAGACAACTTCCTGAAAGAATTCCATCCGAAGCTGCGGCCGGTCGATACAAAGGTTCCAGGGATCTTCATAGCTGGAGCAGCTCAAGGCCCGAAGGATCTTCGTGACTCAATCTCACAAGCACTCGCAGCTTCATCGAAAGCATTGATCCCGATGACGAGAGGAACGGTGGAGATAGAGCTTACGAAAGCTATTGTGGACGAGGAAGTGTGCGTAGGTTGCTCAATATGCGAAGACACATGCCCCTATGATGCTATTGAAATCGTCCAACTGGCCCCTCACAAGAAGATCGCTAGAGTGCAGGAGATTGAATGTGAAGGCTGCGGATCTTGTGCAAGTGCTTGCAGAGTTGGAGCGATTCAACTAAGACATTATAAGGATAGCCAGATCTACGCTCAGATTGAAGGACTTCTCGCGAGCACTCATACTGCTGCCTCGAAGTGAATCTTCGTGATGAATCGCGAGGACGAGATATCGATTGTCGCATTCTGCTGTAATGAATGTTCATATGCAGCCGCGGATCTCGCTGGAACAAGTAGAATCCAATACCCTGCAACCGTTAGGATCATAAGAGTGCCGTGCACAGGCAAGGTGGACTTGACCTACATCCTTAAGGCCTTCAAGGAGGGAGCGGACGGGGTGATTGTGGCGGGATGCTTGAAGGAAAGATGCCATTATACGGATGGCAACCTCAAGGCGGAAGCGAGAGTCGAGTTTCTGAAGGAGATCTTTGAGTCTATTGGCCTCGGAAAGTCTCGCCTCGAGATGTACTTCATGTCATCTGCAATGTCCGATGTCTTCGTCAATAAAGTCAAGGAGTTCACTGAAACAATAAGGAGACTTGGGAAAATGTCCTCCAGTTAGTCTTGAAGGGTCTTTAGAAGAGGTCTAACGGATATCTCAAGCGATCTGATTTGAAAAAGACCCGTTTTCCACCGCGTTCCCAACGAAGGTTTTATATTCTTACAACTTTGTCTGATTAATTTCCAAAGTGATTTTGGGAGAGACGTAGGATGCCGTTAACAGAGTTTCTTTCGTCTCCTGTTACGGTTTTCGTTATATCACTCATCGTTGCCGCAGTAGTTTACGCCATTGGAGGGGTTATATCGCCTCACCCCGAAAAGACTGAGGGAAAACTCTCTCCATACGCATGCGGGGAAAGGTTTCCGGGCGAAAAGGTTCCGGTCTCAATTCACGTTTTTGATTACGCTGCGTTGTTTTTGGTTTTCGATATCATAGCGATGGTTCTCGTATTTTCGATGGGCGTCTCGATATTTGCAGAACCTGTTGTAATGTTCCTTTCAATCATATACGGCGCGTTGGTGCTCGTCGCACTTTTGGTTCTGATAAGGAGGCGGTGAAGTTAGGCGTTGTAAAATGGGCGAGAACGAAGAGCCCTTGGCTTGTCCATTTCAACACAGGAGCATGTAATGCTTGCGACATAGAGGTTTTGGCAGCGCTAACGCCACGCTATGACCTTGAACGTTTCGGAGCGATCCTTCGCGGAAGTCCTCGCCATGGAGATGTCTTAGTGGTTACAGGCCCTGTGACTAGGCAGGTCAAAGATCGGATAGTTCGAATCCATGAACAGATGCCTGAACCTAAGTTCGTCGTGGCTGTCGGCTCATGCTCCTCTAGTGGAGGCGTATTCAGAGGATGCTACAATGTCTATCCCGGCTTGGATTCAGTTGTCCCAGTCGACGCGTATATCGGGGGGTGTCCTCCCAAGCCTGAGGCGATAATCAACGGTGTGGCAGCCCTTCTGGCAAAGATTAGGAGTGGTTAGAAGATGAGCGTTCCGCCGGAGAAGTACTTGGCTGAAGAGATTAAGAGAGTTTTTGGAGACAGAGCCTTGGAGTTGAAGACTCCGAGGAAGAGGAGGTTATTCGTAACAGTGGGTCCGAGTGACTATAAGGAGTTCATGAAGTATCTCGCTGAAACGATGCGGATCACGCATATATCCACAATGACCGGGTTCGACGCTGGAGGGAAGATCGAGGTTATGCCGCATTTGTTCGGATTGGGAGTTGAGCTCACTGTTAGAACCTCTGTACCTAAAGATAAGCCGGAGTTGGAGAGTGTGACCGACATCTATCCCGGGGCCGTATTGTACGAACGTGAGGTTCATGATCTGTTGGGAGTGATCTTCAAGGGTCACCCTGACCTCTCGCGGCTTATCCTGCCTGAAGAATGGCCTGAGGGAGTTTATCCTCTTCGGAAGGATTACAAAGCTCAACAATCTGAACCCGTTAGAAAAGGGTGAATTTGTTCAATGTCAAAATTTGAGGTGCCAGTAGGACCGCAACACCCTGCTCTGAAAGAGCCAGAAAGCTTCACTTTTGTTGTCGACGGAGAGCACATAGTCGAGGTTAGACCTCGCATCGGCTATAATCATAGAGGAATAGAGAAAGCTGCTGAGTCGAGGACCTACATTCAGAACTTGTACTTGATGGAGAGGATCTGCGGAATATGCTCCGTTGCCCACACAACATGCTATGCACAGAATGTCGAATACCTGTATGAGAAGGAGATTCCGCCTCGAGCTGAATACATTCGCGTGATAATAAACGAGCTCAATAGAATTCACAGCCATCTACTTTGGCTTGGAGTCGCGGGTCACGAGATAGGGTTCGATACGCTCTTCATGTACGTCTGGAGAGACAGAGAACATGTAATGGATATCATAGAGGCCATGACCGGCAACAGAGTCAACTACGCCATAAACACGATCGGCGGGGTTCGCCGTGACTTGACTGGTGAAGCGATAGCAAAGGCGCGTAAGGTTCTGGATATCCTTGAAGAGAGAACGAAATACTATAGAAGAGTCGCTGCTGCTGAACCGTCCTTGATTTCTAGGGTGAAGGGCATTGGAATACTCAAGCCTAGCGATGCGGTACGACTCTGCGCTGTCGGTCCAACATTAAGAGCTTCAGCCATAAAATCCGACGTTAGAAAGGATGACCCCTACTCAGCTTATGAAGAGATTCCTTTCAACGCTGTATCATACGATATGTGCGACGTTTTCTCTCGCGTTCTCGTTAGAGTAGATGAGACTCTTGAAGCGATCAACATAATTCGCTACTGCTTGGATCACCTGCCGAATGGACCTGTCAGGGTAAAGTTGCCGAGGAACCCGCCTGCTGGGGAGGCTGTAAGCAAGGTTGAGGCTCCAAGAGGAGAGGACATTCACTATGTGAGATCAGATGGGACAGAAAGGCCTGCGAGGTATAAGGTCAGGGCGCCGACTCTGGGGAATATTCCCGCAGTCTGTGACATGCTGACTTCGAAGGCTGACTGCAACGTCAATATTGGCGACATCCCGATAGTCCTCGCCTCAATAGATCCCTGCTTCAGTTGCACTGACAGAGCGATCAAATTTGTCGATCCACGTAAACAGAAAGAGTGGATCTGGTCGCATGAGCAACTTGAGAGATACGCAAGGAGGAAGGCAAATCCGTGACTGAAGCTGTTGTCGAAGCAATTATTCAGATAGCTCAAATACTGCTCTTCCCGGGTTTTCTGTTTGTTATCGGGCTAGCCTTCGCTTACGAATGGTTTGACAGGAAATTCTATGCAAAGCTGCAGAACAGGGTTGGGCCTCTCTACACAGGTCCGCGGGGCTTCCTGCAACCTTTTGCAGATTTCGTTAAGCTGATGGCGAAGGAGGATATTGTACCTCTCGCCGCTGACAAATTGCTCTTCAACCTTTCGCCTGTTGTAGCGTTTGCTTTGATGCTCACAGCAGTATTGCTCTTGCCGATATCAAGCTCAACTGGAATTCTATCCTTCCCTGGCGATTTGATCCTCGCGGTAGCTTTGATGACGTTCTTTTGCATCATAGTGTTCCTCTCAGGCATGTGTTCAACAAACCGTTTCTCAGCCATAGGCGCGGAGAGGGCGGTGTTCCAACTGCTGGGCTACGAGATTCCAATGATGCTCGCGATAGTAGGTGTTGCCTTAGGCGCTAACTCATTGAGGATAGCGGATATTGTTGGAAGGCAAGCGGAGAACTTTTGGTTCATCTTCGGTCCACAAGCCATAGGGTTTGCAATATACGTGATCGCTGTTCAAGCTGAGCTTGAAAGGATACCTTTCGACATACCTGAAGCGGAACAAGAGATAGTTGCTGGCTGGTTGACCGAGTTTTCAGGAAGGAAGCTCGCCTTTTTTAGACTTTCAAGAGATATCGAGCTAGTCTTCGTTGCGGGACTTGCGGCTGCTCTTTATCTAGGCGGCCCTCTAGGGCCGGTGCTTCCTGGACTGGAGCCTCTATTGTATACGATCTACTTCGTTGTAAAGACGATCTTCGTTCTCATAGTTTTGTCGACAGTTAGAGCTATCTTCGCGAGACTTCGGATCGACCAGATGGTCAGTTTCTCTTGGAAATATCTGGTTCCTCTTTCAGTGCTTCAACTACTCCTCGTGAGGTTGGTGGTTTAACTTGGCGATGATCGGCGAAGTGTATAGGCATCTCTTCAAGAAGAGAGCAACAGTGCTGTACCCTTTCAAGGAGAGAGAGCTTGTCCACGTTCCAGCGGGAATGAGAGGGAAGCCTTCGTTGAATAGAGATCTTTGTGTCGGTTGCGGTCTCTGCGGCAGGGATTGCCCCTCTGGAACAATAGAGATTATTCAAGATGAGAAGGGAAAGAGACCCATATTCTATCTCGACCGCTGCTTGTTCTGCGGACAATGTGAGGAGATCTGCCCGAAATCGGCGATTATCTTGACCCCTGAATTTGAAATAGCGAGTTATGATAGAAAAACGATGATATTGAGATAGGTGAAGAGTTATGGTTGCGGAGTTTTTCCATTACGCTCTCATCGCGTTGACCATACTGACGGCGATTGCTGCGATAGAGATAAGGGATCTTATTAGAGCAGTAATTTCGTTCTGCATTATGAATGTACTCTTCGCTCTGATCTTCTTTGTTCTTGGGGCTCCTTTGGTCGCGGTCTTCCAGCTTGCTGTATACGCGGGCGCTGTCACTGTCTTGTTCTTGGCAGCGATTCATACGATAAGAGGCGAAACAGTATGAAGAACGGGCCAGAAAATCAGCTTGCCATAATCACGGTTATTCTACTTGCCGTAGTAGCATTTACCTTTGTAAGTGAGATACTGGGCGCAACCCCGTTCAGCCTCCCCTCAAGGCCTCCACTGGAGAAGTTTCTCTGGACGTACAGAGGTCTAGATGTGATCATTCAAGGATTCATAGTATTTGCAGCTGCAGCAGCTGTGGCCGCGCTTTTCAGGGTCGAGAAGGGGCTTGGCGCGGTTGAAGAAGTCGCGATAGAGGGCGAGCTTGAGAAGGAGGAAGGCTGATTGGTTGAGCCGTGGCAACTGTATGCTGCAGCAGCGTCAGCAGCCGTAATCATTGGCATGTACGGCGTAGCGTCCAAGAGGAATATGTTGAAGACCATAATCGGCATCGAGATAATCACATCTTCCATAGGCCTGAACTTCTTGGCGATGGGTTCGCGAGGAGGGATAGCTGATCCGCTCGCTCAATCGATAGTTGTTGTTTCGATGGCGATTGGAGCGTGTGTTGCAGCGGTCGCCTTGTCGATAATGATCAATGTTTTCAGACATTACGGCAGCCTCGACTTGAGGAAGTTGAGGAGGCTAAGGTGGTAGATATGGAAATTCCTCTGCTAGTTCAACCGCTAGTGATACTATTTTCGACGGCTGCGCTGACGCCTCTGATAGATATCGTTGGAAAGCAGGCGAAAGCAGAGAAGATTCGAGATATATTTGCGATCGCAGGCTTCGGAGCTGCTTTCTACTCGCTGATGAGTCTCCATTGGGCGATCAGTTCGACTGGACCCCAGACATACATCTTAGGCACATTCGGGGTTCCCGCTGGCGGAGTTCAGTTAACCGCCGACCTGCTGAGCGTCTACATGGCATTGATTTTCTGCGGGATAGGTTTGCTTGTCGCGATATACTCTGTGAGATACATGGAGGTTGACAGTGGGCTGGACAAGTACTATGCCCTTCTGCTTACGCTCGTTGCTGGAATGATCGGTGTAGCCTTCGCCGGAGACTTCTTCAACCTATACGTCTTCTGGGAGATCATGTGCATCTCCTCATACACACTGGTTTCCTTTAGAAAATACAGGTGGGAACCTGTCGAAGCAGGTTTCAAGTATCTGGTAATGAGCACGGTCGGATCACTTCTAGCGCTCTACGCTATATCGCTACTGTACGGCTTTACCGGAACTGTGAACCTCAAGCAATTGAGTACGATGATCTCTTCCGGTCAGATTTCAGCGAGCCCACTCTCATTGTACTTCACAATAGGAATGATCATTACGGGTTTCGGCGTGACCGCATCAATGGTCCCCCTCCACACATGGCTTCCAGACGCCCATCCTGCCGCTCCCAGCTCAATCAGCGCTATGCTATCCGGGGTCGTCATCAAGACTGGTGTCTACGCAATATGCAGAAGCTTGTTCACCATATTCAGTCCAGCGTCATTCGATTATGGAACGGTTCTAATGATCTTCGGCATACTGACAATGACCGTTGCAAATCTCATGGCGCTGATGCAGAGAGATATCAAGAGGCTGCTTGCATACTCGAGTATAGTTAACATCGGCTACATACTGACCGGGGTGGGCATAGGCGCATACGCATTATCTCACTATTCTTCACTCAAACTGGCGACCCCCATCGCCATATTCGCTTTGATGGGCGCTATGTTTCACATACTGAACCACGCGGTTGGAAAGGGGCTTCTCTTCCTCTGCTCCGGCTGCTTCGTTCATGAGGCGAAGACTAGAGATATCCCAGAGCTTGAAGGGATCGGTAGAAAGATGACTTGGACCGGAACCTCATTTTCGATCGGGCTACTGGCTTTGGCTGGAGTGCCACCGCTCAGTGGCTTCTGGAGTAAGCTCTTCATAATTCTAGCTGGCTTCAGCCTTCCAGAGGATTCATTTATGAAGTTCATCTCGATTCTCGTGGTGCTCAACAGTATCTTCGCCGCTTCATATTACCTCTGGCTGATGCAGAGGATCATGCTTAAGGAGCCTAAGCCTAAAATCGCTAGTGCGGTGGAGGCTCCTGCGTCTATGCTTCTACCGATAGTTGTCTTGGCAGCTGTCACCGTCGTGATCGGCATCTGGCCTGGCGCAATAATAAGTTTGGCTGAGAGTGCTGGGCGAGCATTGTTGGGAGGTTAAGGTACTATGGAGTCTACGATAGAATGGATTTGGCCGGCTTGGCTTTGCTGGATAATACCTATGATTGGAGCTGTACTCACACCTGTTTTGGCGAAGATTCATCCGAAGGTTAGGGATTACGGAGCTGTTCTCTTCTCGTTTATTGCCGCAGTGATGGCTGTCAGTTTGATACCTTTCGTCTTTGAACCTAGGTTGATTCAAAATCAAGTCGAATGGGTGACGGTTCTAGGGGCGCCAATACTGGGTCAACTTAAAGCTGGGATAATTGTCGACCCGTTGAGCATAGTAATGGCAAACATAGTAGCAGTGGTGAGCTTCCTGATAATGGTCTATTCTCTAGGGTATATGCGTGGAGATCCAAGTCTAACGAGATACTGGTTCTTCATGAACCTGTTTATCGGGAATATGCTTCTTCTGGTTATGTCTGACAATGTTGTTCAGATGCTCTTCGGATGGGAAGGCGTCGGATTGTGTAGCTACGCCCTCATCGGCTTCTGGTATAAAGATTCAAAGGAGGATTGGTTGAAGTGCTGGGTCGGCGAAAAGAATGAGGCTTATCCGCCGTCCCATTGCGGACTGAAAGCATTCATTGCAACTAGGGTTGGCGATGTAGGCTTACTCATCGGGGTGTTCATAATCCTAGCGTTCGCGGGGACGTTGAACTTTGTTGAACTACAGAACGGTGCGATTCTCAAAGTGCCGCTCTGGGCATTGATTCCAGCTGCGATTCTTCTCTTCGCCGGACCTATTGGAAAGTCGGCGCAGCTGCCTCTGATGGAATGGCTGCCTGACGCGATGGCGGGTCCCACCACGGTTAGCGCGCTCATTCACGCTGCGACGATGGTTAAGGCTGGAGTCTACTTAGTGGGCAGAGTATTCCCAATCCTCTACATAGCCACCTGGCATTCTGGAGCACCTAACGATCTTATACAGTTCTTCTATGTTATCGGATGGATCGGCGCCATAACAGCCTTCGCCGCTGGAACTCAAGCGATGGTCTCAACGGAAGTGAAGAAGGTCCTTGCTTACTCGACGGTTAGTCAACTAGGCTACATGATGCTCGCTCTAGGTATCGCGGGGTCAACTGCGGAGTTCATCGTCGGCTACGCTGGGGGAGTATTCCATCTGATGAGCCACGCCATATTCAAAGCTGCTCTCTTCCTTACAGCTGGAGCTGTAATCCACGCGTGTGAGTCGAGGTTCATGACTCATATGGGAGGGATCAAGAAGAACATGCCTATCACATTTTGGAGTATGACTCTAACCGCATGCTCTCTAATGGGTGTCCCACTGGTCTTCAGCGGATTCTGGAGTAAAGACATGGTGCTGGAAGCTCCTCTTCTAGCGGGAGAGATGTGGATATATCTGCTGGGGGCGATAACGGTGGCGCTCACATGCTTCTACACCGTTCGAATGTTAGGGATCATCTTCTTCGGTGAAAAGAGCGTGCATCTCAAGGAGCTTGAACATGAGGGGCATCATGTGCATGAAGCGCCTGCGGTTATGTGGATCCCTTATGCAGCGCTTGCAGGTGCGACCGTTGTGTTCGGTGTTGGAGGATACTTCGTCAAAGGCTGGTTTGAGGAGACTTTTCACGAATACGTCGGCGGATTAGTAGGCCCGGCAGTCGGTCACTCGACGATTGTGGCGGAATCTTCGCATTGGATTTCAGCGGATCAGGCGGTTTGGATAACGATAGCTACGTCTCTCATTATGCTGGCTTTGGGGGCTTGGCCTGCATATCGCATGTACGTGAAGAGGACTGCGGATCCAGTCAAGACCGTTCAAGGCAGCTCTCTGCTCTCATCTGCTTGGCGATTTCTTTCGAATAGATGGTACATTAATCGGTTCTACTACTCTTTCTTCGTTTATCCAACAGTCAATTTTAGTCGTTGGGCTTTGAGGAATATTGAGACTGGGGGAATAGACAGATTCAACTACGTGGTAGCGCAGGTGGCCAGTAGCGCGGCGAACCGTTTCAGACGAACTCACACTGGGATTCTCAACTACAACATAGTCGGGATGATTCTCGGTCTGACTGTTCTGCTGATCCTTCTCTCAAGGATTGCGATGGGTGGTTGAACGTGATCGATACAGGTAATCTGCTGATACAAGCGATAATTGTTCCGATCATTCTATCGGTATTCGCACTGGCGTTAGGGAAAACATATGGAAAACATACAGGCTGGCTGGCTTTCTTCGGAATGCTATATTCCACCGTGATCCTTGCTTTCGTCAATTACGGGCTTTTCACAGGAGAGATCAAGAGTGCGCTTGAAGCTTCATATGACTGGGGACCTTACATCGGCAAGTTTACGCTCGTTGCTGACGGGTTAAGCGGACTTGTAGCGCTCACAATAGCTCTACTTTCAACGTTGATAGCTGCGTACTCAATATCGTACATGGAGCATGAGCATCGGCTAGGGGCTTACTTCGCGCTTTACCTGATCTATGGGAGCGGAATGATAGGCACAGTCTTGACCACAAACCTTGCAGCATTCTTCCTTTTCTTCGAACTGATGTTGATTCCATCATGGGCGCTCGTCGGAGTATGGGGAACTGGCCCGAAGGAAGCGATAGCATTCAAGTATTTCATGTTCACCGAGGCAGGAGCGCTCTCCCTCTTAGCTGGAATAGTTACGACGCGTTCCATATCCGGAACCTTTGATGTCTTTCAGATAGCTAAGACAATTGCAAAGGTTGATCCAGCTGTCCAGATGGCGATCGTTATAGCCATCATGCTTGGACTTTTCGTTAAGATGGCGATCTTTCCTCTCCATACATGGCTGCCTGACGCCCATGCTGAAGCGCCGACGCCGATAAGCGCACTCCTATCCCCGGCTATGATCGGCATAGGCGGCTACGCTGCTATTCGAATCGTCTACACAGCGTTCCCGATTGTGTTACGGTCTCAAGAATTCACAATAGGGCTGTCGATTCTCGCTGTTATAACGATGTTCTATGGCGGAGCGATGGCTCTAGGCCAGACCGATATCAAGAGACTCTTAGCGTATTCGAGCATCAGCCAGATGGGCTATATGCTTTTCGGAATAGTATCCCTTTCGATTCTAGGCCTTACAGGTGCGATTCTTCTATACGTTAGTCATGGACTTAGCAAAGCAATTCTCTTCATGGTTTCAGGAATATTCATTCACAACTTCAAGACAAGAGACATTAGCAATCTCAGCGGACTGGCTTCCAAGATGCCCTACACAGCCGCAGCAACGCTTATAGGTTTTCTAGGGCTCGCAGGCGTACCTCCCTTGGTAGGTTTCTGGGGCGAACTATTCATCTTTGCTGGATCGATGTATACAGGTCTAGCCGGGATTGTTGGCCTTGATATCGGAAGAGTTTTCGTGACAGCTCTGGCCGTTGTAGCTTCAATCTTGACAGCTGGCTACGGTCTCTGGACAGTTAGGAGAGTATTCTACGGACAGTTAAGCGAGCGAGTGAAAGACGCAAAGGAAGGCCCAGCGCTGATGGTGGCTCCTATACTTATTCTTGCAGCAATCGCTATCATTCTAGGAGTATATCCAACCGTCGCTAGCAAGATAGTTGGACCGGAAGCGTCGAAACTGATAGAGCTGCTTTCCGCGATAGTATCAGGGTGACACTACTTGTCTAAGGCTCTAAACATCTTCGGAACCCTCGTCACAAAGGTTGTCAACCAGAACCTTTGCAGTTACTGCGGTACATGCGTCGCATCATGCCCAGTGAATGTTCTAGCACTTACGGATGAGGAAAAGCCCACGATAAGGGGAGTTTGCGCTCTATGCCAAGTCTGCTACTACAGTTGCCCTCGAGTTGAACTCCCGGTTGCAGACATTGAAAGAGCGGTTTTCGGCAGACAGAGAAACCCAGAGGAGAAGACGAATGGAATAGTTGTAGGAAGCTACTCAGCTAGATCAACGGATCAGGAAGTATTGAAAGTATGCCAAGACGGCGGCGTAGCTACGTCGATCATGAAGTATGCTCTTGACGATAAGTTGATAGATTGCGCCGTTGTGACCAAGACCTCCGGCGAGAAGGCGTGGAGGCCTTTCCCAATAGTCGCGATTGAGCTTAAGCAGCTGCTTGAAGCGTCAGGGACAAAATACACCTTGGGAGGAACCATGGCTGCCGTGGGCGACGCATCCTTAGGATATCCGAACGGTAAAATCGGCATGGTCGGGTTGCCCTGCCAGATTGAGGGCCTTAGAAGAATGCAGACCTCCAGCTTGGGAAACACGAAGATGGCTGAAAGAGTCGTTTTGACAGTTGGGATATTCTGTAGCGAGAGCTACTACTACAGTAAGTTGGTCAATGAATACCTACGTGATAAGCATGGCTTAGATCCGAGTCAGATAACGAGGATGGGTGTTAAGAAGAACAGGTTCAAGGTCAACGTCGGCGAGAAAGTTGTGCTCGACGTTCCTGTAGCTGAAGTCGATGTCTATATGCGAGAGCCCTGCCGGAAATGCATAGACTATACGTCTGAACTGGCCGATATCTCGGTCGGGGGCGTCGGTTCGCCCGAAGGCTGGAATACTGTAATTACGAGAACGAAGCGTGGAGAAGAAGTCTTCAAGAGCGCTTGCGAAGCTGGGCTGTTCGAATGGAAACCCTTGAGCGAAGTTAAGCCTGGGATGGCCTTGGTCATAAAGATATCTGAGAAGAAGAAAGCTAGAGACGCAAGTGCGTACATTCGGTAAATGTCGATTCGATGCAAATCTCTATCCAAAACCATTTCTTCTGCGGTTTCTCCGGCGGATACGGCACTTGCCAAAATAGAAAAATACTTTAGTCTTGAATACGTTGATTCGCACGAAATGAAATGCGGCATTCGCTTGGAGAATCTGACGGTTGCGCGCTGAAATTCTGCTTGAGGGAATCGTTCAGGGCGTAGGCTTCCGCCCATTCGTATATAGATGCGCAGTGCGCAACCGTCTGGTTGGCTACGTTCAGAATCGCCAAGATGCAGGCATAACGATCGTTGTTGAAGGTTCGAGTCGAGATGTGAAACGTTTTATCAGCGAATTGAAGAGTAATAGGCCGCCTCTTGCGCAAATAGACAGTTTCGCAGTTAGATACGGTCGACCACGAGGCGAGTTCACTGAGTTTAGAATAATAAAGAGTGCGCGAGTTCGAGAGATTACTGGTTCGGTTGTCCCTCCCGATATCTCGATATGTGATGAGTGTCTCAAGGATTTGCGGGACCGATCGAATAGAAGGCATGAATACTTCTTCATCACATGCACCGACTGCGGGCCTAGATACACAACGATCAGGGATACGCCTTACGATAGGTCGAACACGACTATGCGGGAGTTTCCGATGTGTAGGCTCTGCAAGAAAGAGTACGTAGACCCCATAGACAGAAGATTTCATGCGCAGACGATTGCGTGTGCCCAATGCGGGCCGAAGGTCTACCTAACGGACAATGATGGCGATCGCGTAAGATCTGATGACCCGATAAGGGATGCGAGCAGACTGCTCGACGAAGGGTATGTTGTGGCGATAAAAGGGAACGGAGGCTTCCACATCGCCTCTGCGACAACAAGAGACGACCCTATTGTCAGATTGAGAAGAACGAAGCATAGAGCGCAGAAGCCCTTCGCCATAATGGCTCGAGATCTAGAGACGGCCAAATCATTCGCCTACGTTAATGCAAAAGAGGCGGCTTTGCTTGAATCCTACGTGAAACCCATAGTTCTCCTCAGAAAGCGGAAAGAATTTTGTCTTTCAGATCTGATTGCGCCAGGGCTATTCAATGTGGGAGTTATGCTTCCTTACACTGGCTTGCATTTCATGCTCTTCGAGCATGCTAAGGAGCCAGCGTTCATTATGACGAGCGGCAATCCCCCTGATGAGCCGATTGCAACTGGAAACTCTGAAGCCTTGAAGAAGCTTGGGCCTGAAGTGGACTTCTTCCTTTTTCACGATCGAGAGATAGCTCACAGGTGCGACGACTCGGTTGTCCGCGTAATCGGGAAGAATACTATGATGATACGGAGATCGAGAGGTTACGCTCCAGCGCCGATCTACGTTGATGCACAGGTGGATGGTTGCGTTCTCGGCGTTGGCGGTGAATTGAATGTGACTTGCTGCCTCTTGAGTCAGAAGAAGGCTTTTCTCTCTCAACATATCGGGGACATCGAAACGCCGGACACGCTTCAGTTTCTGAAACGGACGATACAGCATCTATCCAAGCTAACGAGGAGCAAGATAACAAGCATAGCATGTGATCTACATCCAGGCTTCCAAACGACCAAGCTTGCTTTCGAAATAGCTGAAAAGAAACAAATACCTGTAATCAAGGTTCAACATCACCATGCGCATATAGCGAAACTCATGGCTGAGAATAATGTAGACGATGTTGTTGGAATAGCGTGCGATGGCTTCGGCTATGGCCAGGACGGAAAGGCTTGGGGCGGAGAGATCTTGCACTGCTCCTCAAACCTTTACGAGCGGATCGGTCATCTTCAGGAGCACCCTATGCCTGGCGGAGATCTTGCGACGAGATATCCGTTACGCATGGTCGCTAGCATACTCAGCGACGTTGAAGGTATCGGTGATTGGCTCAGTTTGAAGGTGGCCTACTTCCCCCACGGTGAAAAGGAGATCGAGATAGTTTTAGCTGAATTGGAGCGTAAGAAGGGGCCGTACACTTCCAGTTGCGGAAGGGTTCTTGACGCTGTATCCGCACTGCTCGGCATCTGTTACTCGCGGACATATGAGGGTGAACCTGCGATGAAACTGGAGTCGACTGCAGCCTACGGCAAGGATGCCTTAAAGCTACAGCCAAGGATTCGGGGCGAAATCCTCGATACGAGACTTCTGCTTGAAGAGGTCTATAAGAGACGAGACAGTCTGCCTGTTGCTGACCTTGCTTGCTCGGCTCAATCCTACTTGGCAAGAGGCCTGGCTGAGCTGGCCGTTTTGGCGGCGGAGCGACTTGGGCTTCCAACGATCGGCTTCTCAGGCGGCGTTGCATATAACGACCATATTGCGCTTGCGATCCGCGACTATGTTCAAGAGCGGGGATTCAGGTTCATCATGCATAATAGAGTGCCTCCAGGGGATGCTGGAATATCGTTCGGCCAAGCAATAGTCGCCAGCAAGACTTAGCATTCTGGTCCCATTGAACGGCGGAAATGGGAGAGCTCCATCCCCAATGCACTCCAGCATCATCCTTACAACTGCTATGTTCATGTGCTAATGGTCGCGCGGTTGCAAAAAAGCCTGAAAGCCGCCCAAATCTCTGGATAGAAGTACGTTGAGTGATGTTTGCGTCCGGTCAAAGCTAATCAAAAATGATGCTTTTCTCGATTTTCAAAACGATGCTTTTTTCGCTAAGACTTAGTCTTCTTCTGAAGCCTTCTGAAAAACTTCTCAACAGCTTTCCTAGCCAAGCGTTCTTTAGGTTAATCAGCTCTTTCTCACGTTCTTTTGTTCCTCACTGAACTACGAGGTACCGAAATCATTCTAGATAGCCTTTTGAAAGCGTGAGGGGTAGTTTGATGGCAATTTGTCTGGTTGAGGGTGAGCGGCGATGAAGATTGAACGTCGGGTTCCGGTTGGCGAGCATGAGTTTTGTTGTTGCGGAGCGAGGGTTCTGATCAAGGACGGCGCGATCGAAGTTTTGACTGAGCCTAGGATCTCCTACTGTCCGCTCCATGAGGCGATCTATGGAACGAAGACTTTGGATGTAGAAGCGGTTAAGCGTACTGCTGAGATGAAGGTTGAGGGTTTCGGTTTCTGTTGTGAGAGCAGAGCGTTCGATCCTTCTTCGGTTGTTCCTTACGGTAGCTCTGAGATCATCTCGGTTTGCATGAGGAAGGGTTTGCTTGACTGCGCGGTTTCTGTCTGCGATTGTGCTGGAACTGTGATAGCGGATAGTCCGGATCTTGTTCAAGCGGTTGGGGCTAGGCTCACTGGTATTGTGAAGACTTCACCGATAGTGAGGACCATTGAGCACATCTTGGCTGAGGGAGGTGTGGTTTTGGATGTGGGGTCGGCGCGGATCGATCAGGCTGAAGGAGTGGTTAAAGCTGTTGAACTTGGGCATCGACATATCGCTGTGACCATCGCGAGCTTCAACTCAGACTCGATCGAGAAGATTCGGAGATTCGAAAAGGGGAAAGCTGTCCAAGTGGCTGTCTTCTCGGTCTGCAACACTTGCGCAGAGGAGAAGGATGTTGATAGGATCTTGGCTGGTGCTGATGTCGTCTGCGCAAGCGCGTCTAAGCTTATCCGCGAGAGGGTTGGGCCGAGGGCTGTCTTGCAGTTGGGTTTGACTATTCCAGTGTTCGCCTTGACGAGGCTTGGCAAGGAGCTTATGCTTTCGTACCTTATAGAGTTTAATGAGAGCCTTGTCGCTTTTAGGACTGGTAGAATGCCGTACCTCGTTGAGGGTAGAGGACCTAGATAGCCGCCGATGCTAGAATCGCTGGTGATCTCTCAACTAACGCTATAAGATCGCCATTACTAGGTACAAGTTGAAACAACTTGAAAATGAGCTCGAAAGGACAATAGGGTCTGAAAAAAGAAAATGGCAGTATAGACTACGCAAGGAGTGTTACTCACTTACTTCACAAGAGATCAACGATGATCAACAAAACGTGTAATCCTGGACATATCACAATCTTGGGAGGAGGACCCGCCGGTCTGACTGCAGGATATTTCGCACGAGAGAATCGACTACCTTTTACAATCTATGAGGCCAGTAGTCAGGTCGGAGGGAACTCCATTACTCTTCGGCACGGCGCCTTTCTCTTCGATTCAGGTGCGCATTCGATTCAAACCCAAGATGCAGAATTCATTAAGGAGCTAAGAAAGCTCCTTGAAAACGATATTAGAATGATCACTCTGCCAATTCAAACTTACTACAATGGAAGCCTCGTGGATTTTCCATTCTCACCGCTAAATCTATTGAGGAATATCGGGTCGCTTGCATTCGCGAAAGTCACCTTTGAGATTCTCTTGCAAAAGTTCAACACGAGAAAACTAGACGGCACTTTTCAAAGTTTTGTGTATCATAAATATGGAAAGACGATAGGTAAGGATTTGCTTTTGAATTACTCCGAGAAATTATGGGGAGACTCCTGTAGTAGACTTTCGTGCGACATCGCTGGAAAGCTATTGACGGGACTAGATTTCAGGACTTTTCTAACAGAAGCACGGCGTGAAACAAGTGCCACGATGGAGCGTCTAGGCGGTCCCATACACTATCCGAAAATGGGTTTCGGTATGATCATGGAAAGACTTTCGAAATCCTGTGGAAGAAATAACATTGTTACCAATTCGCAAATCACTAAGATCATTCACAATCATCAGCGAATTCAGGCAGTAGAAATCAATGGTAGAGAGACTGTAGAGACAGACCAAGTGATAAGTACACTGCCGATTAACACTTTGTTACAGTCGATGGAACCGCCGCCGCCAACAGAGATTTTGGGTTTAGCGGAAAGCCTTAGCTTCCGCAGTTTGGTCTTGGTAACACTTTTCCTTGATAGAGAGTCGGTTACTCAAAGTGCTTCAATACACTTTCCTGACAAAAGCTTCTGCGTTACGCGGATACATGAACCTAAGAACAGAAGTGAATACATGGCTCCTCGCTCAGAGACCTCTTTAGTTGCGGAAATTCCTTGCCGTCGGGGGGACGCTATTTGGAATATGGATGATGAAAAGCTTATTCAGCTAGTCCGTTCAGAGCTCAGCAGAATGCACTGGATAGAAGATAAAGAAGTATTTGATGGCTGGATTTCCAGGCTGAATCACGCTTACCCTGTATTGCGTATAGGTTATCAAGACAAGATCCGGAAGCTTCTTGAATTTCTACGGGGTCTACGTAACCTGAAGCTCACAGGCAGAAACGGTACGTTCACCTATCTTTCCTTTCATCATATCATGAAATTGTCTAAGAAAGTGATTCAGGAGTCCGTCTTAGACGGTTAGAGGCTCAAGTGAGCAGGATTGCATTTTTCTATATTCTTGCATTTTTACATCAAGCTGTCGAGAATCTCTGCAAATTTTCTTGCCATCTCTCGATAACTGTACTTATTGATTTTTTCTATGTTCCCGTTATACGTCACTTTACCTTTGAATTTGTATTCTGAGTATAATTCTTTGAGAGTGTTCTTAATGTCTTCTACGGTTGAACAATATGTGCCGGAATTGGTTTCTTTGAGCAACGCTTCCACCACATCGTTGCCGAAACCGCCTGTGGCAAGTATAGGCCTTTGCGCCGCTAAGTACTCAAATATCTTCACTGTATAGATTCCTTTTTCGCGCGCATCTTCCCAGTTTAGTAGAAGCAAGAGTTGTGATTCTCTTTGTTTCTCAAAAGAAATCTCTCTAGGGATTTTGCCGTATTGCTTAACAATAGCCGATAATCCATATTGTTCGATTTGTTGATATAGCAGTTTATTCTCCTGACCGTAAAATCCAACCTCTACGTCCTTTGCATCTATAGTCCCGCAAGAAATCAAGTCCTTTAAGGCAGCGAGGAGTCTTGAAGAATCTTGCTTGTGTGTGTAGATTCGACCTGTATAAGCAATTGTAAACTTCGATGTCAAATTGACATTCCCATCCCTCAATTCATCTGGGTAAAAACCATTAGTAATAGTATACACGTCTCTCCTATGCAGAATCTTCAACTTTTCTGCTAAAACTTGAGAAGCAGTTACAATAGCGTCTGCCGTTGATAGTGTTTTTGTTTCCAGTCTTTTCTCAATAAGCTTTCTTAGTGGCCCGTATGGGTAATAGTGGTTCTGCGTCCAAAGGTCTCGCAAATCAGCTACCCAAGGAATTCTATGCCTGCTTTTCAGTTCTTTAGCAATAACATGACTTGTCACAGGTGAGGAGCTGCTGATCATTGCGTCTATGTCTTCTTTTTGCAGCAGCTCATTGCCGGCTCTGACGGCGAAAGGCTTCCAGCCCTTTTCTGAATCGGGATAATGAAAGAACTCTTGATAGAATTTGTAAAGAGACGCTAGAAAAGGCTTGACTTTTTCATACAACTTTTTGGAATCAAAGCCTTTCAGATATGCTCTTACATCCTTGGGGCTGTAACCATATGTTTCTATGACCCGACAGTTGCGTTTGAAACCGCTAGGAGGGCCAAATGGAGAATCCTGGTTTTCGCGTATAGGTGTTGTCAGAATAATGGGTTGCCATCCAAATTCAGTGAGATATTTGGTCAAGCCGGGTACTCGTGGGGATGCATGGAACAAGTTTGCTATGATCAAGACTTTCTTCACTGCCAAATGCCTCCTTTACATTGAATCTTTCAGTTGAAGTTGAAAATCACTTGTAACTGCCATTTACGGTTCTCTCTGGTAGGTTTGTCTGACATGTAATGCGCCTCTGACGCTTGCATGAAATGCGATATGTTAACCTTTTCGATACTTTTCCAACTGGGCGGATCTAGCGATCTCAGAGGCTTGGGTCTCCATGTGCCGTTTGAGTTTAACCAGTGAACTCTGGAAACACGTCTCAATCTTCTCGTTCGACAGTCCAAGCCAATTCAGATAGCAAAGTCCAACCACAATCATGTCGTTGACCTCTTCAGGTATCTCAGCCGCTTCTCTGCCCTCATGCCAATACGCTTTGGCTATATCCCCCACCTGCTCAGCTATAAGTGTGATAGACCCCGCGGAAGTCGTGGTCTTCTGCCCCTGAACCTCAAGAGCCGCTTCCCTACAAAGATTGGCAGCCGACTCCAAACTCAAGACTTAACCACCTTCTTCTTCCAGAAACATGTACATGCTCCAGTTTCTCCGTCCGAAGATTTTAATGCAACCCGAGATGTCGCTCGCTTGACCATTGCTTCATTACTTTCATGCATTTCTTCAATGCGTCCTTCAAACCATTTGACAGATCTGGTCGTTCCTATGCTCCTTCCTTAATTCAGAGCCGTCCAAAGATTTCACAATTTTCTTGATGGAGGCGCATATGGGCTTGATTCCGTGTCACCTGTAATTCTTATGCTTTGTCGCACTCAACTGAAATCGATCGTGCGACCCGCGAATAGTGTGGAGGCGGAGCCCTTGCGAGGAATCGGGGGAGGCTGTTGCCCAGCCCATGGCACACCTTTGACCGAATCGCCTTACGAAAACAGTGAGGTTGATTTTTGTTGGGCTTGTGAGAACGAGTGGGAGACGGCTTGGATCGCGCATGTTAAGAATCCTCTGCCATGCAACCCGATGAAATAGATAGTATCGAGTGGTCGAGTTAGCTGTAAACGCTAGAATGTTGCTGGCGCTTCCCTGTTAAGATTTCCGCGGCCGGCAACCGAGGAGAACCATCCGGTTGACGAAATGGAAAGATAGACATAACTAGGTTTTTCTTCAAGTCTTTGTAGATGGAAGATGCTATGATGAAGCCCAAGGTTTTGGTGACCTTCCCGATAGAGGAGGATCTCATTAGGAAATTGAGAGAGTTTGCTGAAGTGAAGTTGAATCCTACTCAGTCTTTTACGAGAGATCAGTTGAGAAGGGAACTAGCGGATATCGATGCGATAATACTTGGCGCTGATGAAGAGGAGTGCCTTCCTGATAAATACTTCCAGGGGTCCTGTTCTGGACAAGCAAGCGCTGTATGAAGCCTTGAAGGAGAAGAGAATCGCAGGCGCAGGTCTAGATGTCTATCAGAACGAGCCTATGGCATCAGATGACCCTTTGTTGAAACTGGGCAACGTGGTACTAACGCCGCACATCGGGTCTGGCACAGTTGAGACAAGACTGGCCATGGCTTCGATGGCTGTTGAAGATGTCATCAGAGTCTTGAAAGGCAGAGACCCAGTCAACGTAGTCAACAGCGAGCTTCTCGCAGGCATGCTTTGTAAATTTGACTCTCTTTACTCGCTTGGGCTTCAATGTTTAAAAGCCTGACTTTCGATCTTTTTACCAGTCATCCCTGTTAGGGTAGGATCCGTGCAGTAATCATGAAAGAAGAGTACTTGATTGTCTCTGACCCTGATGTATGCGGCGGCAAACCGGTGGTTAGGGGTACGCGAGTTCCAGTCCAATATGTCTTAGAGCTTTGGAATAAAGGCTACAGCGTAGACTACATACATGAGCAGTATCCCACTGTTCAAAAGGCCTTAATCGAGAGAGTCATCGAGTTCATGAATAAGAATCGCATGATCAAAATCTCGTATTAAGTACAGTAATGAACATATCGCAAGTTCTTATCCACTGAGGCTCTGTAATGAAAGTCAGATTCATAGCTGATGAGAATATCCCATTCGCGATTATCGAGATATTACGCAAAGCTGGCTATGACGTCTTGACGGTGAGAGATGTTGCCCATGCCGGCATACGGAACAACGAACTAGCGGAGATTTCGCTAAAACTCGAGAGGATCATAATGACTAGGGATGCGGACTTCGCCAAATTGCCGAAACCCACGCTGAGCAGGATAAAAGTGATGTATGTGAAGGTGACCGGCGATCCCAGTAGAATGGCTCGACTAATTCTAGACAATATGGAGGACTGCGCTTCCATCTTTCAAAGACATGACGTAATCATGCTCGATGATGAAGGCTGCCATGCTCTATAAGATCCGGCAACACGTGAACTTCACCCTTTGATAGATTGGTTGCGCTCCATTTCCATTTGTTCTAGACTTCAGCAGAGCTGCGGAGAGGTATGATCAATGTTTCATAAGACAAGGTTTAGCTTAGAAAGAAGCTTAATCACGACCAAACTTGGCAAATTGATTAAAGGCACTATTATTGCACCAACCAATGAGGCCAGTGCAACCCAAGCTACGAGACGATCAAAGAGACGCTGCATTGCAGAAGCTAGTACCACTGTGAACCAGCTGAGTGCCATACATGCGAAAAGCTTATTACATGTCCATGATCAAAATCATGAAAAAGGGAAGACGTATGACAGAGTATGTGACTGTTACGGAGCGGGGTATGACCACTATCCCAGCTAGGCTGAAGAGGAAGTACGGCATCAAATCAGGTATGAAGCTTGAGGTGATCGAAGAAGAGAAGGGGATACTCTTCGTGCCGATTCCGAAGCTTGAAGATCTATATGGCGTTGATGGAGACTTGGCGTTGGAGATGATAAAGGAGCTTAAGGCGGAGAAGAGGAGAGAGATCGAACATGACAAAGCAAGCCTCCGGCTACGTCTTTGACACAGGCGCCCTAGCCCTCCACTTCGCTGGAGGCAGTCAAGGGGAAAAAGTGAAATCTTACTTCGATCAGGTCTTGAGCGGGGAGAAGGAAGGCTACATCTCAGAGGTCACCATGGCAGAATACTTCTACAAGACTTGCCAGAAGCTTGGAATAGACGTAGCTTCAATCCGAGCCAAATCCATAAGACAGTCAAGAATCAAGGTTACGGCTGTCGATGAGACTATATCGACGATCGCTGGGGAGCTCAAGTGCAGACACGCCGACAAGATCTCCATAGCCGATGCGTTCGCAGCTGCTACAGCGAAGACAAAGAAGAGCGAACTCTTAACCACAGACGAGGCTCTAACCACCCTAGAGGAAATAAAAGCAAAACACATCTTGATCTAGTACAGCCACACATCTCCATGAGCTGACACGCGTCAGGATGACTATGAAAGGAACATCAATTACGCGAAGGCTGTTTAAAGATTTCACAATTTTCTTGACGGCGGCGTATATGGGCTTAATTCAGTGTTACCTATAGTTCTTGTCGTTGGTCACACTCGACTCAAATTGATCGTGTGACCTCAAGGCAGCGTGGAGGAGGAAGCAAGCGCTTGCAAGATGCTCGTAAAGACTGTTGTCCGATCCATGGCACACCTTTGACCGAATCGCCTTACGAAAACAGTGAGATTGATTTTTGTTGGGCTTGTGAGAACGAGTGGGAGACGGCTTGGATCGCGCATGTTAAGAATCCTCTGCCATGCAACTCGATGAAATGAATAGTATCGAGCGGTCGAGTTCGCTGTAAACGCTAGAATGTTGCTGGCGCTTCCTTGCTAAGATTTCCGCGGCCGGCAACCGAGGAGAACCCGCCACAAGGAAGACCAGCAAGAGATAACTTGTTTCTCTAGCCAAAAAAGATTTTGATCCCGTATCTTCGCGCAACATAAATCTGCTTATTTTGAACTATTAGCGGGTTCGCGAGTTACAAAGACAGTGACAAGAGATACCTACCGAATATCCGGAGATTATCATGAACTTTTGCGCCTTGTCTTCTGAGTAAGGCGTCTAGAAGCGAACTCTGTAAGTTTCCTTCATAAGTATTAATGCGGTTAGCGTAGCAACCTTGTTGCTAGCTCGAGTAAGGCGTTTGTAAGGAACTGGACGCCAACTGATGCATGAAGCAGATTATTAGATTCGTCGCGGAATGAGTGATGAGGAAAGGTCGTCTCTCCACGAAGCGTGCTTTGTTCTTCTTCCTTCTATCGATCGCAGGATTCGTCGCTTGGCTCTACTTAGCGACTTTTGCAGGAATTCTGCTACTGGCTTGTAGAACGGGGTGGGTCGTGATTGAGGCTGACAGCTTAATGCATGTTGAAAGCGCTATAATGCTCTCGGCTTCCATCGTTGTAGCCTTCATCACTATCTACAGTGTCGCGTCATTAGCGTCCGATATAACGAATGTGAGAGTTATCGTCGATCTGAGATCTCGATTCTACAGGAAGACAGACGGTTCCAAGGCAGATACATATACATAGTTGTCTGAGCTATCGGTTCCACTTGAACTTTCACCGACTATTTGACGGCAACCGATTATGCTTGATTTCTTGGCATGTCAGGGTCGTGTCCTCGTTCGACAGCAGATTCCATGAGTCATCGAGAGGCTTTGTCGAGCCTTGAAGGCTGATGTGCTGTAGAAGGTGCTAACGGTATAAAATCTTGACAGGGGAGATTCTACGAGCAGATGAAAGCTGAGATCGAATTATCTGCCGCCGTCAAGCCGCTTTTGAACGCGGATGCTTCAGCAATACCGTGCCACGCGAAGCATTGATAAGATCAAGCAGTATGCGGCTGTCTCCGGTTACTGCTCCATGATTTTTGGGCGATGAGATTTCAGCAACTTCTAGAGTTTGTTGTTCTCCGTGTCTTGCAGTGTTATGGAGCGGCTACAAGGGTTTTGGGGTTGGTTCCATACTTTTGATCGGTAAGGTTGTAGAGACGACGCAGGAAAAGGCCTGCAACTTACCTTTTTTCCAACCACTTGCCAATGTATTTTGTAAACGCCTCGAAATCTGGAAGTTTTGTCTTTAGAAATTCGTAAACCAGGTTTAGGTTTATGGAAGCATAGTCATGAACTAGAAGGTTTCTAAAGCCTATCATTGAGGCGATCTTTTCCGCGAAGATTTTGGGGATGATTTTTGCTTCTGCTAGGATGTAAGGGATGTCTCTGTATCGTTCGGGTCTTTGAAGTTGTAGTGAGGAGATAATTTCGTTGCCGATGTCTACGATGCATTCGATAGAGACTTGAAGGTATCTTTCGACAGCTCCTCTTGCCTTGAAGTCGCTTTTCAAGTCTTCCATCGATGTTATTTGCAGTTTCTTCAAGAATCTTTGGTATTCTCTCAATTTGCTCAGTTTGGTCGTGATTAAGCTTCTTTCTAGGTTGAAACTTGTTTCACGAGGCATTCATCATACCTCTCTGCGGCTATGCTGAAGTCTAGATATTCATCTTGAGCTCTTGCCTCGAACTGTACTCTTGCTCTTTCGTCTCTGCAGTAAACCAATTTGCCGTGTTTTATTGTCTGATGCTTGAGCAGTGGAGGAGCCGTGTTGAGGATAATTAGATCTATTTCATCGCCCAACACTTGGGACAATTCGTTTACAAGGTGTAGATAGTATTCAAGCATTTTTTGAGGAAAATCTGATAGTAAGATGGCTATATCGATGTCGCTTTCGGTGGTTTGGTTGCCCTTTGCGTATGAGCCGAACAAATAGGCAGCTAGAACTCTGCTTTCTTTACTGAGAAGAATCTCTAGATCCTTGGTCGTTTGATCTTGCAATTTTCTCGCTGTTCATAACTAGTGTTTATCTGACTTATTTATATGTATGACAAGGATGTTGGGAGCATAAGCATCTTCTGAACAAGCGAGTATCATCATACGCAGAGCCTTTTGAAAGCCATATCGATCTCAGGATAGAACTTGGTTAGGTAAGCCTTCCTCAACCCCAGCACCAAAAGATATCGATTAGATTTTTTTCCAATTGATATCAATTTGGATACAAGAAATCTTCCCGCATCCATCTCTAACTCGCTTGAAGCTCACTGCGTGATCGATAACCTTGCTGGCAAGCCTTTTATACTCTTAAGAAAAGGGAGAAATTTGAAGACATAGAGACCGAGGACGCTTCAAGGAAAAGGTTTCTTCATCTCATTTTCTTTTACCTTACTTACTCTATCTACTTTATGCGCTTCATAGAAGTGTTTTCTAGATGAAGAGTCTAGAAACCGGTTCTGTGAGCTTTATTCACAAGTGTTAATGCGGATAGATGCGGTTAGCGTAGCTCAGAGCATAAACTTAGGCGGCCTCATCTTGAAGTTCATAGCTCGAGTGATAAGTGACGGGAGAGTTACGATCCCGGAGGAGATAAGGAAACTTCTTGGAATTAGGAGTGGCGACTACATATCCTGCGAGATTGAGAATATCCATAGCCCTACTGCTCAGACGCCTCTTAACCCAGATACCAAAACCGGAGTGCGAACTGACTCAAAGTAGTGAAATGGAGAATGCATCATAATGGTTGGGATTGTCTGCTTGAATTTTCATCGAAGTCAAGCGCTGAGGAGGGGCGCTTGATGTGACTTGTGTGAGCTTACGCGTTAATTTCGTATCCGCTCCAATCATGGGGGGATTGATTAGTGGAGACTTTGGAATGGAAAGAATTGGTTGATGAGTTGAAGAGGCAGTGGGGGACGATGTGGCGTGAGAGGATCGATGATAAGGTGAGAGCTGAGGGGATCGCCAATAAGGATTATGAGAAGTTGTCTGTTGAGCGCGGCTTGGTCATTGTTGCAACGAGGAACTTTAGGCCTTTAAGCTTCTCTGAGGTTTTGGAGAGGCATAAGCCGTCTGATATGGTTGATGCGTTTCCTCCTAACCCTTCTGTCGGGGGTTGGGGCAAGTTCATTAGGAATGTTTTGAGTAGACAGAAACGTCTAAGCAAGAAGCCGAGACCTGTTCCTTTCGAACCTAAGGAGAAGCAGCAGCTGAAGAAGGGTGGGAGAGGCTGGCTTCACTTCTAGGACGAGATTTGTGAATTAAATTGGAGCGTGGATCATGACGGGTGCTCTCTGGCCTGAAGGTTGTCTCAAGCGCTTCTTGCATTATCGTCGTTGTTTTCGTGTGAAAACTAAGAGTCATTCGAAAGCGTGTTAAGCCTTGAGCATGTCCAGGAAGCAAGCTTTAACCCTAGCGTGTTTGGCGATATCTGGCTTCGCCGGTTGGCTCTACTTGTCAACGCTTGCAGGAACCCTCTACTTGATTCATCTCAAAGGTTTCATGGTTGTTAAAGCTGATGCTATGATGCTGGCTGAGAGCATACTTCTTCTCGCCGCTTCATGCGTCCTGTTTCTCCTATTCGCACACAGCCTACACGCGTTGGCCTCGCAATTGAGATACAAAAGAAAGGAAGAGAGCGTCAGATGAGTCAAGCTCTTCAAGGCGTTGTTCAAGGCGTCAAGAGTGAACCTAAGAGCTTCTCTAATGGCGTTAAGGGTCTCATTCTTTGTGGCGGTGAAGGCGCTAGGCTCAGGCCTCTAACATACTATTTTCAGAAGAGTATGATACCCATCGGGTCCAGGCAGAGACCCTTGTTGGAGTTTATAGTGAAGTTGTTGAAGCGAAATGAGATCACGGACATCTGCTTTCTTGTCGGGTATAAGTCGGAGCAGGTTTGCAGCTACTTCGATGACGGTAGCCGTTTCGGCGTGAGGATCGTGTATGTGCATGATAGACCAGAGTACAGAGGCACTGGTGGCGCTGTTCTGAATGCTTACAGGCAGGGCCTCATAAACCGTGGAGAAGTCTTGCTTGTTTATTATGGTGATATTCTGTCCAATGCGAATCTTACGGAGATGCTGAAGGAGCATTTGGAAGGTGGGGCTGAGGCTACGGTCGCTTTGGGCAGGGGGTATCAAATCCCCGTTGGGGTAGCTGAGTTGAATGGGAGCAGGGTGGTGAATCTTGTGGAAAAGCCTTCGCTTGATGTTCTTGTTGGAATCGGGATCTTAGCTCTTGAGGGTAATGTGCTGGCCGATTTGGAAGGATTACATAGCGAAGGAGAAGAACTGGATTTGATGAGAGATCTGCTCCCAATATTGATGAAGAACGGTCGACAGGTTAGAGGTTATGTAACCGATGCGTTTTGGTATGATGTAGGCTCAACTGAAAGATACGAAAAACTGCACGATAATTCCTTAGCCCATCACTTTGACGACTGATTCGGATCGCGACCATAGGCCTACTTAATGATTTTTCTTAGGTGAAGGTCATGGAGATGAAGATTCCATTATCCGAGCCAGTTTTTGATGAAGAGATGAGAAACGCAGCTCTCGATGCTTTGCAAAATGAAAGATTTGTCATGGGAGAGAGCGTTTTCAAGTTTGAGGAAGAATTTGCCAAGTATTGCGGAGCTAAATACGCGGTTTCCACGGGCTCCGGGACCGCTGCCTTGCAGCTTTCGCTTATCGCGGTTGGCGTCACTCGAGGGGATGATGTTGTCACCACGCCGTTTTCATTTGTTGCGACTGCAAATGCTGCTTTGCATGTTGGGGCGGTGCCGGTTTTTGCGGACGTAGATGCTGAAACTTGTAACATAGACGTTGAGTTGGCGAAGGAGAAATTAACCAGCAGAACGAGGGCGGTCATTCCCGTCCACTTGTACGGTTTTCCGGCAGACATGAAGAGCACTTTAGATGTTTTTGGGAACCGGGGATGCGCTGTTGTAGAGGATGCATGTCAGGCCCACGGGGCTGAATATTACGGTGGGAAGGTTGGAGCATTAGGAGATGTCGGATGTTTCTCGTTCTACCCTTCTAAGAATATGACGGTTTGTGGCGATGGCGGTATTGTTGTTACTAATAATGAAGATGTCGCTTGCAAGGTTGCTAAGTTGCGGGATTGTGGAAGAGCTTCGCATTATGAGCATGATTTGATCGGGTTTACGGCTAGGCTTAACACAGTGAACGCTGCGATCGGTCGAGTTCAACTGAGAAGGCTTGATAGGTGGAATGAAGAGAGAAGAGCTTGCGCAAGGCTCTACGACAAGCTATTGAGCGATTTGGACGACCTAGTACTGCCCGCTTGTGGAAGCTCAGACGTTATGCCCGTTTATCATCTCTACGTGATTAGGACAAGTCAGAGAGACAAGTTGAAGGTCTGGCTTGAGGAGAGAGAGGTTCAGTGTGGCGTTCACTACCCCTTGCCTATACATTTGCAGCCAGCCTACCGAGAACTTTTCGGATTTAGGGGAGGAGAGTTCCCTAAGAGTGAACTCCTGTCGAAGACGGTGTTGAGCTTGCCGATGTATCCTGAGCTTCGGAAAGACGAGATCGAGTACGTCTCAGATAGCATCCACAGTTTCTTTGATCAAACTTAGTCGGTTCTGATTCAAGTGCGGAAGATCAACGTAGGTGTCATAGGGGTTGGGTACTGGGGCAAGAAGATACTTCATGAATATTTGCAATTGAGCAAGAATAATTCTCTTGTTAATCTCCATGGCGCCTGTGATCTTCTTGAAGATAATCTCAAGCATTGTAAGAATTACGGTATACCGTGCATGACTAAGCATCATGAGGAAATAATATCCTCCCCTGAGATTGACGCTGTTAACATCTGTACACCCAATGAAACCCATTATCAAATCTGCAGAGAAGCGTTAGAGGCTGGGAAACATGTTCTGGTTGAGAAGCCTATGACGCTCAGTTCTGCCGAGGCTTATGAATTGGTAAAGCTCGCTCGTAGACAAGATCTTGTTTTGTCGGTTGGACACATATTCAGGTTTAACAACGCGTTAAGAATGGCTCGCGATCTCATAAGGAACGGTTTCTTCGGCGATTTGTTCTACCTCAAACTCGTGTGGACGACACTCACACCTCCCTTTGAGGGTCGAGACATAATAACTGATCTTGCTCCTCATCCGTTTGATATAGTTCATTTTCTTGTTGGAGAGTGGCCGACTAAAATCACTTGCAAAGCCAAAGCGTACCGGAGAGAGAAGCTTGAGGAGATGGCCTACGTCATGGCTGAGTTCAGAAACAATGTGATGGCTCATGTTGAGTTGAGCTGGTTGGTGCCTGGGAAGAATAGAGAAGTCTCCGTGATGGGATCGAATAGGTTTGCGAAGATTGATTGTTTATCTCAGACTGTGAAGGTGTTTGAGAATGATGGTTTTCATGACGTCTGTGTCAAGAGGAACAATACGATAGAGGAGGAGCTGGAGCATTTCATGTACTGTGTTCAAAATAATAGCGTTGTGAACCATTGTTACTTTAATGAAAGCAATGGGTTGCTTGGTGCTCACGTTGTTAGGCTTCTTGAGATAGCTCGTGAGTCGGTGGAGGAGGAGAGAACAGAGAGCGTGGATATAAAGTGAGAAGGATGCACAGTTCATCGAGGTATTCGATTGCTAAGGATGTTGAGGTTGGAGAGGGCACTAAGATCTATGATCACGTTAACCTTTACAAGTGTAAGATAGGGAAGAACTGCAAGATTGAGCCGTACGTCTACATCGAAGGAGGAGTGGTTATTGGTGACAACTGCAAGATCAAGCCTTTCGTCTTCATTCCCACGGGTGTGACGATAGAGGATGATGTTCTCGTAGGGCCTAATGTGACGTTTACTAACGACAAATATCCAAAAGTGCATGGTGAATGGGAACTTTTGCAAACCAGGGTTAAGAGGGGGGCGTCGATAGGGGCCAACTCCGTTATACTGCCAGGTTTAACGATTGGAGAACATGCGTTGATTGGAGCGGGGTCTGTGGTGACGAAGGATGTGCCTGACTATGCTGTGGTCACGGGAAATCCTGGAAGGGTTATGAGGTATAGGGCGCTTAGAACTGAAGCTTTTGTTGCTGCAGAATCAGAGTCATAACAAATGAACTCTCCGGATGGTTCTCGAAGTATAGCCATTATTCCTGTTTATCATCAGATTGGCACGATAGGGAAGGTTCTCGCCAAATTCGCAAATCCCGTTGTGAATGAGATCTGTCTTGTTGTTGACTGTCCGACGGAGCATCTTTTGCGAGAGATTGAGATTGCTAGTAGAGAGATCAAAATTCCAATTCACATCATTAAGAACTCTCGACGGATGGGAGTAGGATACGCTATAAGAGAGGGAATAAGATACGCGCTTGAAAACGGGTATGACATTATTGTGGTTATGGCGGGTAATGATAAGGATGATCCACAGGAGATACCTAGGCTCTTAGATCCGATCGTAAGGAAGAGGTATGACTACGTGCAGGGCTCTAGGTTTCTACCGGGAGCAAGGCGCGTTAAGAATCCTATATTGCGTGGAATATTTTCTCGTGTCTATCCGTTTATCTGGACACTCCTTACTAATATTCGATGCACAGATGTAACGAATGGCTTTAGAGCTTATAAAGCTCGAATACTTGGCGATGAGCGCATTAACATCTGGCAGAGCTGGCTTGACGGTTACGGCCTAGAATATTATCTACACTACAAGGTTCTGACGCTGGGTTATAGGACAAAAGAGGTTCCAGTGTCGAAGGTATACCCGTATCGGCATAGGGGCGGGTATTCTAAGATATTTCCACTACGAGATTGGTGGCCAATAATTTCACCGCTTATACTACTCTTCCTGGGAGCGAGGAAGTAGCTGACTATAAAGGTAGGCTTAAGTGGTTTTGCCAGGGATGAGGCGGCTGTCTTAGGATACCTACTGTACCCCTATGACGTAGAACTGAACGGAGAGGTTGATGGCTCAGACTTGATGATCTGCAGAGACTCGGATTCTTCTAGACCCCTAATTAGAGTGTCCACACGCGCTACGCTAAGTGGCTATCTCCATCCGAGGGACTGTAGCGATGGAATCGTTGATCTTCCCTCTGATTTGATCAGAGCCTGTTCAGAGAGATTCGAGGCAGTCATGAACCCGAGAGTTGCATTCATGCATAAGCTCGCTATTCGCCTGCCTTTTCAATACAATCTCGTTCCTTCATGGATAAGGAGTTGCCTTCTGAGGACGCACTATGTTGACTCAAATCTCTTACATCACCTTGCCAATGAGACGGCTCGGAAGATCCTGAGCGAAGCTTTTGATGTCTTGGGTTTTCATTTGCAGAGAAAGAATCCGTCTTCACTTTTGATCACTCATGACGTTGAGACTGAGAAAGGTCTTCGGAGAGCGCTTTCGCTTAAGGAAGTAGAAGATGACGTAGGCGTGCAATCCACTTGGTTTCTATCTTCTGGCGAGTACTCGATACCTAGAGATATAGCCAGAGACTTAGCTGATGGCTCGATAATAGGCTCACACGACGTTAAGCATGATGGTAAGTTGATTCATATTTGCAGACATGATGAGCTTGTTCAGAGAGTCAGGGAAAGTAGAGTGAAACTTGAACATGTATTTGAGAGGGAAGTTGAGTGCTTTAGGTCCCCCCTGCTACAGTTTAGCCGCAGGATAGTATCAGCGTTAAGTGAAGCTGGCTATCGGTTTGATTTTTCTCTCCCTTGTTGGGAGCCTGTTTATCCCTTGACTATGAGCGGGTTCGGTGTAGAGTCTGTTCAAAAATTCGAGGTTGATGGAGTAATCGAAACTCCATTGACATTGTTCCAGGATCACCAGCTTCTCAATGTGCTGCGGATAAATACCCATGAAGTGGTCAAATTCTGGGTTGAGCAGGCCAAGCTAATACACTCTCTGGACGGAGATATCGTACTCCTAATTCACCCAGACTATTCGTTTTCACGATACTTACAAGATTACAAGGAGTTGCTGAAATCTCTCTTGGATGTACATATGCACTTCTCGGTTGCTTAGCGGCGTCTATTATCAAACAACTATAAGGAGAATGGATAGCCGATTGATCTTCTTAGTGGTTTTGTATGTCTCCTTGGTCATTGCAATTCTTGCGGGCTATTTAGCGGGTTACGTTCTGATCTTGCGAAATGCAAGCAAAATCACAATCAAACATGATGACCTCGACCTAGGAAAAATCGAGCTTCCTTATATTGATATCATATTGCCAGTGAAGAATGAGTACTTCTTGATAAGCGACAAGTTGCAGGACTTGATAACTCAATCGTATCCTACCTCGAAAATGAATATCATAATCGTAGATAGCAGTTTAGACTCGCGGATAGAGAAATGCGTTGGCAAATTTATGCGAGAACACGGATTGCCAACAGTCACGTTCATCAAAGATTTGCAAAGAAGAGGAAAAGCTCACGCATTAAATTTGGCGCTGGAGGCCAGTAAGCACGAGATATGCGTCGTGACAGATGTCGACGTTAGCATAGAGAAGGATGCTCTGGCAAAGCTAATTCGGAATTTCGCTGATAATTCGGTCGGCGCCGTGTCGGCCATGGAGACGTTGGTTCAGGACGCAACGGTTGGGTCGCAGACCCTTAAGATCTACAGAGACTACTACAACTTATTACGAATTGCCGAGTCAAATATGGATTCGGTTCTCATGTGCGAAAGTGAATTGGCTGCATATAGAAGAGACCTATTAGGAAAATTGGACGAAGGTGTTCAGTCAGACGATATGGAATTGACGATTTCTATTAGGAGGAAGGGATTTCGTGCTATATATGATCCGGGGGCAAGGTTTTATGAAATCGAAGGTGTAAAGTGGACGGATAGGTTAGACAGGAAAGTACGTCGCGCCAGAGCAAATACTCACTGCTTGATTAAGAACTTTGATGTGCTGTTCGACGCAAAATTGGAAAAATTTGGAACAATCATTTTCCCGTTTGAGTTCTTTTCGTACGTGGTCTCGCCGATACTGGCATTGGTTGCTATGGCGCTCTTTGCGCTTCAGGTTTTTCTCTTCCCTGAACCACTTTTGATCGTGCTCATTACAGCTGTTTTGCTGGCCTCAGTAATAATTGCCGTCGGGAATTTGCAACAAGAGAAGGACAGAATTAGGAAGTCGGATTTGATACGGCGGGGTATCTTATTCTTGATGTCTTTCGTTGAGTATAATTTGGTATTGTTTTTCGCATTGCTCTTGGTTTTGACGAAGGGGCCGCAGCCCAGCTGGGAACGTACTGAAAGAAACCCGATTTCTGTATCGTAGATTAAATGGTAGGAATGGGGGCCCCTTCCATACTATCGAGTGATCACAGGAAAATTCATTCAGAGCATTGCGAACGACACGAATCCACCTGTATCCCAGAAGAAGGCGGGGCAGTCGTGGCGGTAATGGATTCAATGCTGTTCTAGCCGATTCTACCACTCAAGCCTTGTAAAGCGGAGGACACGTATATGATGTTCAAAGCCTTGGAGCTTGGGCATGAAGTGGTTTTCTTTGAAGAATGTTACGTGGAAACAAGCAAGACTAAAGATGAGAAAGAAGATGAAGAATATAAAAGGAGGACCGTTACGGGCATATATCAAGCCTTGTCCTACACTAGGCCACCAATTGCTATTAGGCTATTCTATATTCTGTTGCCTTTCATGTCTCCGCTATTATTAGTCTCAGGAAAGAGAGGCTATCATTGGATGAAGGGGATTCTGCTTGGTTTGCTTGACTTCTTGCGTGGCGATCGCAGTGGGTTTTGGGATAACAGTTTCAATTCCGTGCGCTCTCGCAACATGAGCGGGCTTTAGAAACGGACAGCGTAGAAATGGCAGGGTGCTTATTAGTGTTCTTCTTCGTTGTTCTTGCCAATATCGGATCGCCAGACCCAAAAAATAGTATAACTTGCGAGAGAAACAGCCGGATCAAAGAATCTTCCAAGGATCTTGAAAGAGCTGGGTAATATCATTCTCAACCTCAATAGATCATGGTGGCGTAGACTAGGACCGTAGGACGCGCTTGGCTATCTTGCGCTACAGTCGGACAAGGGTTGGTAAGAGCACCCCAACTTCCCAGAGTGTAGCGGCAACCGTCCACCATCGGAGTAGTAGCGTTTGATGCGAACAAGGGAGTATCAGATGATCTTATGAACGCCATAGTTGCATCTTCAGTTGCAAGGGCAACCCATACCCACCCCTTCTTTACATTGACCGGAGGCGATACTGTAACCGTCTTGCCACCACTCGATGACACATCAATGTTTCCGCTGTCAAATAGCAATGCGCTGCCCGCTGGTGTTCCATTATTATCCACATATATTCCAATACGCATACTTTTGCCTGAACTTGCCGTATCAACAGAGAAGGAGACTTCCGATATAGTTGCGGCTTCAGGAACCCATAGTGGTTGCAGATGTACTCGATTAGCTGTTCCCGTCTGTGCAACGGTTCCAGCCCAGAATGGTTGCAGCCACAGGGATCGCGTATATCCGACATTACGAACGATAATGGTCTCAGTGCCAGAATCTGAAAGAGGAGTTGTGGATTTGAAATGATTGTATACGAAGCGATTATTATCGCAGTCACTTGTAGCGATTTGAACGTCGTATGTTGAATTATTCTCGAAGACAACACCCTCCACAAGCCAATTATCACAATCGTTATTTAGGTACATGCCATAGGCGGCTCCAGAGATTTTGTGGTCTACCAATGCACCCCCTAACACACGAACCTCATCTGCATATGCCCCCCAGATCCCAGATAACCTGTTGCGCCTAGCGTGACAGCCAACTAAGGTTACTTTTGTCACCTTGTTATCACGTAGCCCCCCTATTCTGAAGCCTGTGCGCCCGTTGCCGACGGCGGTACAGCCAATAAATGTTACACGGGACGGAGCCGTGGCTCTTTCATGCGTATGAACGTGGAAGCCATAATGCTGGGCGATATCAGATTCGTCACTTATAGCTGAACAACCGATAAACATAATATCCTGAGCGTTGTCTTCAACCTCGAAGCCCGAAACAGCTCTCGTCGCTGAAAAGGTTCCGGGATGGTTGAGCGACAAGCAATCTATGAAAGTAACCCGAGAACAATTGGTGCTAATGCTGAAATCATCATCTCCTCCACCTAAACTTGCAATCAAACCTTCACAAGTGATGTCCGTGGAGTTGAGGAGGTTAAGACAATAGTTGTAAGCAGCGGTGAAATATCCTTCAACAATTTTACTTCTCTGAACATTGTCAAACTCGATAATACAACCTGCCCCACCACTTTGATTCGCCGAATTTCCATCAAAGTAGCCACCTATGATTTCAATATCCGTGTTGCCACCTGTCTGATCGCTATTCTCGATCATATTGATATTCAAACCGTTGCCGAGGGTTAGTTTCCCTTGGATTTCAAGGATGATATATGAAGGAACCTTAATTGTTGATGAAATTGAAAAATTCCCTTTGAGTAAGACTTTTTCTTTCCATGTTCTCCCATTCGTCAAAGCGTTCATCGCACTCTGAATCACCGTGGGTGCGTCCGTTCCTGAATAGTCGATTTCCCCTGTCTTGCCGTTTCGTGCGAATATGGTTGTTCCCTGGATGCCTATGACGTAACTCGCTTCCAAAGTCACGCTCGGAGGTCCGCTTACATATGCTTCACGCCAGCGCCAACCCGCCAATGCACCTAACGCGCCTACTCCAACCATGCCAGCCGCAATCTTCATGAAATCAAGCCGAGTGAGATGCCCCTTCCTCAAGTCTTCTAGGTAATTGTAGGCTTCAGGGTTCTTTTCTTCAAGTCTTGTTAGTCTTTCTTTCGGTCTATCACTCATCTCAGTTTACCTCGATTGTATTAACTCTGGTCGTCGATTGTATTAACCCCCACGGTTTTACAGGCATCGCTTTGCTAAAAGTTGTCTAGTGACACTTCATAACACATTTCAGCAGAGACGCGCACTGGTGACAGGTGGGGCAGAGGTCATCGACTTTCGGTTGTGTGGAGCTCTCCTTAGTCAGGGAGCGAGGGTTAGGATCCTCGGATATGAACCTGATGTCAGTCTCCGAGCAAGGCTGTAGGACATTTTAAGATAGCACAAGCACACTCTCTGTCAGGACGGTAGCACGCTTGGGTCAGCTTAGGGTGGCATTGGTCTCAGAAGAGTTTCCGCCTTTTGAATTTGGTGGGATTGCAAGGGTCTGCTACGATCTGGCCAAAAGTCTTTCCAAGAAGGGAATATTCGTTACGGTTATCTCTGGAAAGTCAAAGAAGATGGCTACAGAGAAACTGAATGATTCCTTGGAAGTCATTCGCTTACCGTGCCTCGATTTTCCCCCCAGATTCATTTGGTTTCAACTTCAAAACTTTCGTTCGTTGACGAGATTACTCCAAGGGTGTGACATTGTTCACGCCGTCAATCCACAAACCTCAGCAATTTGCGCATATTTGAGCTCCAAACTACGCAAACCTATGGTGACTTCGATTCATGATGTCCCCTTATACATACTCAAGATGTTTGCTAGCTCGCCATTTTCCCACTGGAGTTTTGGAGACTTCGTCTATAATGTTCTGGAGTACCCCGTCAACCACATCGTTACGAAAATAGGATTAAGACACTCGAATCACATAATCTCTTGTAGTTTGACCCTACTTAGCGAGATGAAGAAGGCTTACGGCGATTTCGACCCAAGTCGTACGTCAGTTGTATATAACGGCATAGACCCTGACAACATTGAAAGAATCGGGTATAACGTGACCAAAACGCTTGGCGATAGCGATCCTTGTATAGTCTTTTATGGACGCCTACACTGGCAAAAGGGTCTGATGTATCTTCTCAAGGCGTTTACGATTCTAAGAGATGATTACCCAGAAGTAAAGCTGAAGATATTTGGCAAGGGTCCACTTGCACCGCATGTGAAAAAGTTCGTTTCGGGCGCAGGATTGAAAGATAACGTATACGTTCACGGCCACGTACCCTATCGACAATTGATAACAGAAATCAAAGGAGCTACTATCGTAGTTCTGCCGAGCCTATACGAGGGGCAACCGATTGCAGCACTCGAGGCAATGGCCTGTGGAAAGCCACTAGTAGCTTTTGACTTTCCATACGCGCGAGAATTCATCATACATGAGCACAACGGCTTACTCGCTAGAGCTTGCGACGTTAAAGACCTTTGTGACAAGCTGGCACTGCTACTGTCTGACAAGAACCTTCGCCTTACGATAGCCCAGAATGCGCGAAGATATGTTAGACGTAAACATAGCTGGGATCTTGTCGTGAAAGAGTATCTAAACGTGTATGAGAAGGTGCTAGGTGCGGCAAAGTCTCCGGCTAGCCTGGCTTAGCTCTTTTACCAGAGAATCCATCGCTTACAATTTTCGCGATGACGTGAAACTGTCTTCTGATTGCAAAACTCACTTGCTGGCAGGATGTTTGAGGTGACAAGTCATTAAAGTGGCATTTGTATGCGACGAGTTCAATAGATCGTCTGTCGTTGCCCAGCCTTGGAGGCATATTTATGAAATTGCGAAGAGAATGATAGCGCAGGGCAATGAAGCCATTGTCATAACGACAAACGATTTCCATTCTCCAAAAGACGAAGAAATAGATGGTATACCAGTTCACAGAGTTGAAAGTCGCAGAATTTGGTGCGCCCTTGATTACGTCTTGGAGGAGATAACGGGGAGCGATGTGGACTTGGTGAATTGGCATGGAGGGTTGGCTTCTCTCGTTTTTCCACTTCATTTGCAAAGAAAGATGCAGAAGAAGATTGTTTGGTCAGTTCATATGGGTAGGGTAGCTCGACGTGACCTGAAAAATCTAAAAGTCTCCGACATTCCTCTAATGGGTCAGTTTTGGTATTTCTCTTTGTACTCTCTATGTCCTAACTGGCTCCTAAGAAAAGGAGCTGCTGCGAATCAGGTAAGAAAAATCATCGCGCTAAGCGAGCGACTGAAGAACTGTATGTCCGGGATAGGAATTCCAAGAGAGAGAATGGTTGTGATACCTTCAGGCATAGACCTTACTAGATTCGATCCGTCCACTGTCACCGGTATTGACGACCTAAGACGAGAAACCTGTCTGAGCAGGGATTCGCATGTCCTTCTATACTTTGGGTCACCTTCACCGCTTCGGGGTCTTGATTGCCTTTTGAAAGCACTACCAAGAATAGAAAGGCTAGTTCCTTCGACAAGACTCATAGTTTTATCTCGGCAACCAACGCAGTATCGAGACGACCCCGCTATCGAGAGAGTTCGTGGAGTCACTGTGCTGCAAGGCATCCAGAGTCCAGAACTAATTGCAAGATTCCTTGCAATCGCTGATGTTGTTGTTCTTCCTTTCAGATTCTGGCCATACACGGAATGCCCACTGACCATTCTCGAGTCTATGGCTATGCGAAAGCCATTGGTCACTTCTTGGGTAGGCAGCATCCCCGAGGTCGTCAAGAACGGACAGAATGGCCTTTTGGTCGATCCGAGAAGCCCGAAATCTATAGCTAACACAGTTGTCACCGTTTTGAGAGACAGAACGCTGTGCGAGAGACTCGGAAAGAACGCCAGAGAATATGTCATGGAGCACCACAGTTGGGATGATGTCTTTCGTCGAACACTTTCCGTATTTGAACAGTGTATCGGCTCAGAGAAATGATATTGCCTTATTGATAGTCATACATATCTGCGCTGTTGACTTGGAATTGATCGAAATCAACTTGAACAAGAAAAAGCTCGTGTGCCTTGTAGGCATGGACGGAACCGGAAAAACATCACACGCCATTAAGCTAGTTTCTGACCTTAAGAGTACTGGTACAAAATGTAAGTATGTGTGGCTGAGACTCCCGTATTTCGTTTCGTTACCATTCATGGCTTCTTGCCGCATTATAGGTTTCACCGACAGGCACGTGTCTCCACAAGGAAAGACCATTTCTGAGCATCACTACTACCGCAAGCCAATTTCTCTCTTGTGGCCATGGATTCAACTGGTAGACCTAGTATTTTTCATTCTTGCGAGAATCTATATACCTATACGGTTCGGTTATCTCGTAGTATGTGATCGTTTTGTACATGATGTCCTTGTCGACGTAATGGTCGACATTGCCGACAAGAATCTTCATCGCAAAAAGTCTGGCAGGCTCATGCTTAGCCTCGTTCCCCAAGATACCGTCGTGTGCGTTTTGGATACAAACGAAAGAATTGCTTTTGGAAAAAAGAGTGATATCCCAAGTCTAAGCTATCTCATCATTCGAAGGGAGTGCTACCGCTTAATTGCCGCGGATCTGGAAATACCACTAATCGAGGCTAGCGAAAGTTTTGATCTGGTGCATCGGAGAATATTAGACCGATTGCTGAGCCCAGATGATAAGATAGCTTTCCGTATTATCAAAGTGACTCATGCAGACAACACATCAACATAATTGCGGACAATTTAGGGAGTTTTGAAAAACTTACCGAAAAAAGAATTCATACCTCCAGAACGTGGTATTCTACTTCATCGCCTGGAGGTTGAATTGCAAAAGAAGACAAAAGAGAAGTACCGTGTTAGCCCCAAGAAAATACTTGAAAGATCTCTCAGAAAATTCTGCGCCCTTTTGCTTCTTAAGCAACTTAGGAAACAGATGGATCAGCCAATCAACAACTGGGCGCCCAGGAGTCGATTTCATGAATTTTACCTAGGCGAGGATGAGCTTGGGCGGGATGTGATGGCGGAGCTTGCGAAATATATCGAACTTGTGAAATCCAGAGGTCTTCACGTCCATACCGTGGTAGTTCTAGGTTCTCGAGCCAAACAGAGGCACAAGCCTCACAGTGATGTGGACCTGTTGGTGATAGGAGACAATTCGCCTAAAGGGTTACGAAAACTCTTGTTCTTTTCAGACTGGCCGATTATAATAGGCACTCAAGTGATCGCCTGTACTAGAGATGAATTCCTTAGGTGGCTCGAAGAGCTATCTCTAGTGGCTGTCGATTCGATGTATTATGGCAAAGTGATTCTAGACGACGGATTCTGGAGTATGGCGAAAGCCAGATTTGAGAACATAGAACGAACATATCAGCTAAGGAAGAAGCGTCTGATAGAGAGAATGAGAGCAGTCTAGGTAGAAAGATATCTGTCTTACAAGACATTTGTCCGCATGAACGTAGCTATTCGGATCATTGATGAAAATGCCAGACGAACTGAGAATCTTCTTAATTCGGGCGGGTCGACATATGGCAAGATTGGCTTGATAGCTATGAGTTGGAGTATTACGTTCACTATAAGGTTCTCATCTTAGGCTACAAAGACAACTGCGAAGTGAAGTCCGTCTGAAACCTGGCCTGACAACAAATGCGCGTAGGTGCATTGTTCAAATTACACTGGCGTATGTGAAGAGTGAGGCACGTTCTTTTAGGCATGGTGAAGAAAAAATGAAGGTTGGCGTTGAAAGGAAAACCATCGTTCTTCTAATGGTAAGTTCGTTGGGCGTCCTTCTAGAATTTCTATATTATGCCCACATGATCGACAATTATTGGCCGATGCTGAGTATTGTTGCCACCTTATTGGTAGCATTTCCAGCGCTTTATACCATTTTGTTTATTAAGGGGAGAAGCCTGAATCTTTTCCTTATTTTTGTTTTGGCATTGTTTGTTCAAAGCATGTATTTCTTGTATTCAAAGGATTTCAGTTACGTACCGCCCGTGGATCCGATATATCATCTTCAGACTATTGACATTATTGCCAATAGCAATGGAATTCCCTTAGGTGAAGGAAAGGGATTTGCGTATGCATACTCATATTTTCCTGGAACGCACATCTTGCTTGCAGCAATTACAATGATTACGGGAGTAGACTCAATAACAATTTTGAAGATTTCAACTCTCCTCTATCTAATAATTCCCTTCATATTCTACAGTTTTGTTAGAGCTGTTTTCAGATCAGAAAGAATAGCTCAACTAGCGTCAGTCATATTCATATTTGTTCCTATGCAATTCCCTCAGCCGCATTACAAGTTTCTAGGCATGGTTTTTCTTCTTCTATATCTCTGTTCTCTCTTTTCCTTACAAGAACGTGGTGAACGCAAATACCTTTTCTTGGTTTTGACAACCTTAACCGCTTTAAGTGTCAGCCATCCTCTGACGTTGTACGTTATGTTAGGTATGGTGGCTTTCTCATCTATTTCGAGTTATTTACCTCAATCCCTAACGCGGATTAAATTTAGCTGGTTTTCGAACAGGTTAACTCTGATCACATTAGCAATAGGAAGTTTATGGCCGTTATATGTTGCCTACGTCTTGTCTTTCAAGCACGTTAATTGGATTGCTCAATGGGCCACCATGATCTTTGAACAAGAACAGCCTTTAGTCCCCTACATCCCCTCTACCTATACCGTATTTGAACAGATTTTTGTTCCCGCGTCATTCTCTTCTGTTCTTGTATTAGGTTTCCTAGGCTTTTTGTTATACATTAGAGGAAAGAACTATAACGCTAGATTCACCGTAATGACAATTTACTTCTTTACTTCGTTTATATTGTTGTATATCAATCGCCATCAATCAATATGGATTTCTTTCAGAGCTTTTCTTTGGTTGTTCTTGACAGCAGCCCCACTAGCGGCCTACTTCATTGTATGTTTCGAGCGTTGCAGACGGTTGTCAAAACATACCATTAACAAGGCACATTTTCTTTTCTTTTTCGTTCTCCTTTCCTTTGTGCTTTCTGCGGTAGACGCTTTTCCACGAAACTTCTATGACTTCAATTATCAATGTGAGCGTGATACAGTAATGGATATGCGCGGGTTTGGCGAACGGTTATTCAATAGTGTCAAATGGTATGGGCGTTTTGGCGGTGAGGTTCGTTACGCTATCGGCGATAGGAGCGTAAAAGATTTGGTGGGACATTTCAGTTCTCTCGATGATACAATTCTCATCGACTATGATGTGTATTTGAGACCGAAAGAGCATATTCAATTGCTAAGTGTGCGACGAATAAAATTCGTTTTCACACACGATGTCATGGCACTACTCTATCCACGTACAACATGGGAATTTTTTGAATACGCTAATGTCGTGAAAGTAGATGTTTCCAACCTTACATATCTAAGGACTAGTGATCCATTACTGAACCGGGCATATGATAATGGATTAGCTCAAGTCTTGCAGGTTAATTAGTCGTATGGTAGTAATCTCTTAGAATAGAATCCCATGAACGGAAATGTGCTTGGTTCAGCGACATAGGTTGACAGTAATCCTGATAGAAAAGCGTGTACTATCGTTGGCTTATGGGCGACACTTTCCTTTAGCCGTTGAATCCATGTTCCGGTTGTCCAAGGAACCCCGTCTGCTTTGGCGGCGAAGCACCAGTAGAACCATCCAGCCAAACGTGTTTGTCTGAAGATTGTGTGTGCGTTCTGAATCCAAATGTCCTTCTCGTCGCCGATGGTGTTTTTAAATAGGTATCCGTATTCACTAATCATGAAGGGAACGCTTGGAAATTCAGCCATCTTATTACTGATCGCAAGTCCCCATGCCTCATCTGTGCCACCAAACTTCGTCCTCATCCATTTCAAATTGTTGTTTATCACGTTTCCTCCTCCGGGCGCTTCATCCGTTCCCTGGTAAAACATTGCCATGTAAACAGTGTTTTTGTCGTTTAACAGATACTTCATATAGTTCATTTGGCTTGCATGGGGTGACTCCGAAGCAAAAATGATGTGATTATCTCCGTTCTCCCTTAAAGCTGAGGTTACATAGTTTAAGTGATCATACCATAGATCATGAAGGACTTGCTTCTCCTGATCTGTTAGGGTGACAGCAGGAGGAGTTGGGGCTAGAAGATAATACCCTGCTATGCCCCAGTCATTTTTGAAGACAGATGAAAGCTTCAACCATAAATTCTTGAGGTGCTCCCTAGCGCTTGTGGAGCTCTTTTCCGTCCAGAAGTTATTCGTGTACTTGTAGGTCACTGGATCTATGGCATTTGGGAGGAAGTCCCTTAAATTCGAAGTCCCTCTTTCTGAAGGGGCTGAGTGTACATGAAGGATTACATATATTCCATGGGTATTGAAAGCCTCAATAGCTCGAATGATTTTTCCTATGTATTCCTCATCATACACAAACTGATCTGGTGATGGACTTAGTTCAATGTAGTTCCAATAGGTTACCAAAATCACTGCGTCAAAACCATACTCCTCATCAATAGTCTTAGCATGAATATCTGAAAAGTCCCAAAAATTGTCATCGGGGTACGGATACCGAGTCCACCCTCGATAAGCACAGCCAAAAAGGTGAACTTGTCCAAATTTGGACTTGATTATGCCCCCGTCGACGTAGAGTCTCGGAAGCTCGCTTGGATATATGACCTGTTGGAGAATGGTATTGGAAGACGAACTGGAGTACCGCTTGTCTCCAAGGTAGTATGACCGGATGTATAGTGAAGTGGATTGAGGTGGAGTCCATGACAGAGCAAAGCGCCCATCCATTCTGGTCTTGGTCCATGCTGCGACCTTCCATTCTTTTCCATCAACGGATGAGTCTATCCTCACGTTGGCATAGCCAAGACCCTGTCCTCCTGAGACAAGCCTGCCTGAAATCGTGATCGCTTGATTTGGCTCTGAAGGATTTGGAGTTGATTCGATCAATAGAGAAGTTCCACGCGTAGTAGGACGCGCAGCAGACGCTAGGATGCCCTGTTGATAAGAAGCCAGTACTATAAGGACAATCGATGCTAGAAGATGGATGAAGAGTAGCCTCTTTTTCATTCAATTTCTCCTCGGTTGCCGGCCGCGGAAATCTGAACCGGAGAGAAAGAGTTGCTTCCTCTCTCCGACTATCCAGAGGTCACACGAACTATTTCACTCAAGTGTAACCAGCGACAAGAAGTATGGGTTAATCCTGAATTAAGTCCATATACACCTCCGCCGACGAAACCGTGAAATCTTTAAACAGGATGTCCCCCACCCTTAATTTCTTCTCTAAGCCATACATCTTACACACCTAGGCACATAGATAAGCTTGGCTACATATCTAGGCATACCGCGCCCCCCCTCCCTGTGCTACACACTCACAGGTTTCTTGCAAGCAGATCGCCCTATCATAACCGAGAAATCGCCGCAAATATGCAAATGAAAAGATTTATCCCAACCCAAAAAAACAGTATTCTCTTGCTGGTCCTCCTTACGGCAGGTTCTTCTCGGTTGCCGGCCGCGGAAATCTGACTAAGGAAGCACCAGCAAAGCTGATTACTCTTGTATTCAATGATCTCGCTCGATGCTTATTGATTCTCGTGCAATTTTGTGTCTGTTTATCGTTTTTCGTTCATGTCGATGCGCCTATTGTTAGGAGTGAATGCGCCATTTTGACGCCAGAGTCTCCGTCTTCGAAGCCCAGCTTTAGGGCTTCTCTTTCACTTTCAAGTTGCTGAATATCGCATACTAGAGCCTCAGCATCGCTAGGTAGAGTTTGAGAAACTGCTTCAGTAAGTGAAGTGGGTTTCGGCTTTTCATAGTAAAAACACGGTTTTTTCTTCTATACTTGTTGTAGCGTTCGCAAAAGTGCGAGGTTGAAGCCGTATTATGAAAGTAGCTGTAATAGGCCTAGATGGAGCAACTTTCGACGTCATCATGCCGTTGCTGAAGCAGAGAAAACTTCCGGTTCTTAAGAGACTAATTGACAACGGCGCTCGTGCGAAACTCATGTCAACAGTTCCTTCTGTAACGGCGGCAGCGTGGGTATCAGCCTTTACAGGCAACAACCCAGGAAAGCATGGAATTTTCGATTTCTTCACAGTCGAAAGTAAGGATATGAGGCTGGTCAACTCTACTGACATACGTTGTAGGACGCTGTGGGATCTTCTGAACGAATCCAGCAAGATAACTATCATTATTGACGTTCCCTTGACATATCCGCCAAAGAAAGTTAGGGGCGCAATTATCTCAGGGATGTTCGTTCCTAATGAAGAAAGCGAGTTTGTCTACCCTAGTGAGCTTAAGCGCGAGATAGTTGACGCTGGATTCAGAATAGAACGCAAACGATACTATCTGTCGTATTTCTCTGACAAGGACGGCTTGTTCAAAGAGATCTTGGACATGAGTCAAAGGACATGCGAAGCCACCTTGTATCTAATCAATAAGCTAAAGTGGGACTTTCTGATGGTGGTTTTCACAGCGCCTGATCGTGCTCAGCACTTCTATTGGAAATACATGGACGCAACGCATCCGCGCTACGATTCCGAAAGCGGCAGAAAATGTGGTAAAGTTATCCCGGAGGTGTATGAGAAACTCGATACGATGCTTGGCAAGTTGCTTGAGAATTTCGACGAGGATACGCTAGTGGTCGTCATGTCAGATCATGGTTTCGGGCCTGTTCATACCGATTTATACGTCAATAGGCTGTTGATGCAGCTGGGACTACTAGAGCTCAGGTCAGGCAGTTTTCTGCATATTCTACTGCGCAGAACCAACATACAAAGGCTAGCCGTTCGACTGCTTAAGGCATTGCACCTTGAATCCCTTGCAAAGAGTTCAATTGCCTTTCGGGTTGGAAGCCGGCTGTTCGGTACAGAGTCATTAGACCGATCGATCAACTTTGAAAGAACAGAAGCCTTCTTTCCTTCGCGTTCAGGTCAGTATATCAAGATCAACCTTAAAGGCCGAGACCCCGGAGGCACTGTCGAGCCAGGCAAACCTTATGAGAAATTGAGAAGTTACCTTGCAAAGGAGCTGTGCGATCTGAGAGATCCGAAAAGCGGCAAACAAGTTGTGGAAAAGGTTTTCATGAGAGAAGAAATATATCACGGCCCCGAAGTGAGTAGAGCGCCAGATCTTTTCTTGATTCCCACTACTGGGTACGCTCTTCAAGCAGAACTCAGCCAAGGAGAGCTGCTTATGCCCTCAAGGGAGGAAATTTCAGATGTTTCAGGCGGGCATCGCCCAGAAGGTGTTCTAATCGTCGCGGGGCCTCCAGTTCGGCGCGGGGTCTCATTGGATGAAGTCAACATAGTAGACATAGCCCCGACAGTACTTTACGCTGCGGGCGCTCCGATACCCCGCGACATGGATGGGAGCGTTCTCTCTGAGATGTTCGACCCAGCCTTCTTAGCATCCCATCCCCAGATGCACTCGGATCGTATCAGATGGTCAAAAGTATCGGGAAAACCCTATTCTCCTGAAGAAGAACAAGAGATCACGAAAAGATTGCGGGCGTTGGGATATATATGATTGCTCCATAGCAAAGGCTGACCCACTGAGGATCGATCGATGTAGGTGCACGCTTGCATGGACTCCAGTGCCCGCGTTCCTTGCTATGGTTCTGTTGTGGGCCACGTCATCCTGCGACATGCGTCATTCGCTTTGTTTCTATCAATCCGCAAAATCTGAAAATAGATGTTCTACAAGAGCCTAGTGCCCCCAATGCCGTTTGCATGTTGTACACGGTTGTTCTACTAGCGACCTATATTTGGTCGAAGGAATGCTCCGCTATTGTCAGACTGTTTCGATAAATTGATGCAATGTAACGGGTTTCTGCTGCGGCAGAATCTTCAATGCATCACTTCATGCCCACATGAACCGACGACATTCTGTCCTGATGCGGCATTGGAAACGTCGTTAGTCTAATGTTAACGCCAATGAAATCTCATTCCAGACGTTTGGGTAAATCTTCTGTCTAGGTCGCCTGGGTATCATCGTAGTCCTAAGTGGTAGGACACCATGCGCCCGCCGTGTCGATGTTGCTCGTGATTCGTGGAGCTATAGCACCCGCAAAGTTTGCATTGTTGGTGCAGCCTTTCCAACTATTTCCGATGACCATCGGACGGACACATGCGGCGCGGTTTCCGTTCAGAGGAGTCTGTTCGGTTATGAATCGGTTAGAGCAGAATTGATCGTCGTCTCCGTCCTGTATCCAGATACCCGCGGTTCTGTTCGCGCCTATTGTGCAGCCGACCACAGAAACATCATTTCCATCATTTATTCGGACACCTGCATCTTGATTCGCTCCAAAGATGCGTACACCTTCGATTCGAGTCCTTAACGAACTTTCGATGTAGATGCCTTGATATATTCCTGCGCCACTTTCGGAATTGTCATGAACGACACCGCCTACTATCACACCGTCATCGGCATTGTTTGTGAATTGTATTCCATGCCTTTGATTATAATAGGCGTGGCAATTGTAAAGTGTCACATAATCCCCATAGCCTATCGAGAATCCGATCCTTTTGTTCTGGAAAGAGCGGCAGTTCGAGAAACTAATTCGAATATCGTTTTGTCCGACCTTGAAGCCGCTAAAGTTGTTGTTATACGCCTGGCAGTTGGTGAATGCGACATCATCATCCCCAACTGTACCGCCTATAGCTACTCCATCTTCATCCTTGGTATTAGTGAACGAACAATTGACAAAGTTTATTCGGTGTCCTCCTTGTAAGAGAACTCCGCACTTCTGGGGGATTATCAAAGATGCAGTTTTCAAACTCGCAATCATAGTTGTCGTGTGTCGGAACAGTGGTGTTTCGGACTAAAGTGATGCCCGAGCCTGAGACACGATCTCCGTTGTTATGGAAGACAGAATTAATGATGTGTAGATTGGTCATTCCCTTGCCCGCAAATCCATCAGAACCACAGCCCTCCACGCTTACATTGGTAAGCCAGACATCTTGGCTAGAAGCGCTATAACCCAAAGTATTAGGGTTCATCACTATCCCATCGCCGTAACAATTGTATATCCACACACGGTTAATCCATACACGGTCTACATTACCAAACATTATGCCTCCAGTGCCCGTAGCCCCTCTGTTTCCATCTATCACCAAGTCTTCAACCAATATGTCTGCGTCTCTAGCTGACCCGTAGAAATATTCTTGTTTTGAATCATTGCGTCAAAACCCGTACCGCCATCAAATTGAAGAACTGTGCCTCTTCCCGACCCCACGAGAGAAGTCTTAGAAGATATCAAGATAGCGTCGCCAATAGAATAGGTTCCTTCTCTGAGGAACAGTTTTCCTCCAGTCGTGCCTAGGGCATTTATCGCATTGTTTATGACCGTAGTTGCATCTGTATCTGAATGATCTATTTTGCCCGTGGTTCCATTTCGGGCCTTTATCGTGTTCCCATCGCTTGCATCGATGAAGATGACATAAGATGGGAAGTCAACGTATTCCGCGGTTGTAGTGGGGTTCGGTGTATCCTGCGAATAGACTTGTCCTGTACTCCCAAAACCTAGCCTTTGGCCGACAAGCATGGTAAGAGCGCCGAGACCACTATAGCCGAGCACCTTGAAGAAATCTCGTCGGTTTGGCCTACGTTCTTCCGGGCGTCCTGCAACAGTGTCGATCTTCTCGTCTGGTACAAGAAGGGTAGAGAACCGATTGCGTCTCATTCTATTTCTCCTCGGTTGCCAGCCGCGGAAATCTGACTAAGGAAGTACCAGCAAAAGTGACTACTCTTCTATTCAATGATGTCGCTCGGTACCTACTTGTTTCTGCGTAATTTTGTAACCGTTCATCATTTTCGTCCATATTGATGCTTCTAGTCTTGGTACACCAGCTGCCTTCTCTTTGACGAGAATGGCCCGTTTAGAAACAGAAGCGTAGGGACTCGCTTTAGCTTGGAGGAGAAGAGGAAGAATAAAGCGAGGATGCTCCTAGAGGTTTTCATTAGCGCTTTTAGGTTGCAAATTCGGCTCAAAGCTCAAATGAGGTCAGGGTGAGAACAATATTTCATAAACGCGGATGAAAACTGTTAGGATGAACAAGATTCCAAGAGATATGGCGACCGTTCTTAGCCGTTTTTTGTCTATTACTATACTTGTTCTCCCATAGGAGGGTGAGAGAAACTCGGACGTTACTAGGAGGATTATCGCTGCGATGGCTATCCAGAGGCTTAGATTCCAGAAGGATAAAGGAAACATCACTTGGTCAACCCCCAATTATGCGGTATCGAGACTGGATTTCCGTGCCATCGCTTGAAAGCTTATCTCCCTCAAAGACCACTGGATTGCCTGTTACTTTCGCCAAGACGCATCCTATTGCGCTGCATATCGGGCAACCTATATGAAGACATAAGTTGGTTAGCTTCTTAACCTCACGACATAAGTCTTGGTAGATACCGCCTACCATCCTAACCTCGACAAATTCGCCTTGCACGTTCATACTGAAGTCTTCGACCACTTCTAGATCTTCTACTAGAAGCTTTGGCAGATTTTTCTGCAAGTAGTCTAGATCAACCTTAGAGAAGTCGACTCCCAGTTCTTTCTCAAAGAGTTTCGTCAGGCCGTATCCAGGTGATAATAGGCATATACCTTGAGGGTCATCTAAGAAGAATTTTCCTCGAGCTATTTCGTCCGTTGATGGTATGGCAACCTCATTTTTCGCAGGTATGAAGACCATCCCCTCCTTAGACCCTTCTCCATGTTTCAGAGCCAGATGCAAACCTTTCCCTTGAAGTGCTTCTTCGCTCAGTATCTTGTCAATCGCTGTGAGTGATGAAACCGCGGTTGAGTCCAAGAGCTTCGCCTTCACATACGCCTCTGGTCTTATGAAGAGGAATACGGCACCCCAAAACGTAAGGCCCAAACCGATGAACGCTAGAACGGATGAGGAGAAGACGATTGATGATACTAGGGCGACTGCGCCGATCGCTAGGAGTGAAGACGCAATTATCGAGGGGCCGAGCCTCTGTTTTCGAAGCTTTAGCCTCAGGGCTTCTTTTTCACCTTCAAGTTGCTTAATCTTGCTAACTAGAGCTTCAACGTCGCTAGGCGGGGTTTTGGGAACTGCTTCAATGATTGTTGGGGAACGCTCTTCTCTCCGTGACATTAAATCAGCACCGCATATTCTACAAAATCTATCACGTTGATCCGCTTTAGCACCACACCTCCGGCAGTGGGGCGGAGATTTGCCATTGGTCCTCCAGCTATCAGGCAAAGGTATTCCTCTATTGAAATCTTCTCTTTGACAATTGCCAAAGTGCGATCCAAAAGATAAATCCTAAGAATGAGGCGATGAAAGAGACAACGGCGAATGTGTCCATGCGTATCCAAGGCGTCCAATGGGATAGCTGCCATTTGGTGCTCTCGGGCCTTGCTATTTGAAGGGCGACTGCATATAGCCACCCAAGGAATCCGAAGATGAATATCGCGAAGCCTATAAGAGAGAGTACTCCTACCATGGCGTTATTCATTTGCACGGAAACTTCCGGGATTAGAAATAGCGGGTAGCCACAGTGGAAGCAGAAAATTGCAGTGCAGAGGTTGGAACGTGCGCATCTGGGGCAAACGTTCCCGACAGCCATTATCGGCGTCATCACATTCACCTATTTTTAGGTCCCATCATCATGCTTAGGGTCGGTTAGCAGGATTAGCCGAAAACGCCTTCTATGTACGCTCTTGTCCTTGGATTGCTGGGCTGAGTGAAGACTGTTTCAGCTGGTCCATGTTCGATTAGTTCACCTAAGTAGAGAAAGATTACGTAGTCGGCGAGTCTTCTTGCTTGACGCAAAACGTGAGTAACAAATACTATAGTGTAATCTTTTTTGAGGGTGAGGAGCTGCATCTCTATATATTGTGCGGATATCGGATCGAGAGCAGATGTGGGCTCATCGCACAGGAGGCATTCTGGCTGCACGGCAAGAGCTCTAGCTAAGCAAAGCCTCTGTTGCTGTCCTACAGAGAGCTTTGAGGCGGGATCCTTGAGTCTTTCCTTCACTTCATTCCATAGACTTGCTGCCTGTAAGCAATGTTCAACGACTTGATCCAGTTTTTTCCCATCTTTCACCCCATGAATTCTTGGTCCGTAGGCTATGTTATCGTAGATCGACATGGGCAGTGGATTTGGCATCTGAGCGATCAACCCCATCTTCTTCCTTATGTCAGTGACATCTGCCCCATTATCAAAAACATTAAGGCCGTCGACTAGCACATCGCCCGAGACTTTAACTCCATCGACCAAGTCAGTCAGTCTGTTCAAACTTTTCAGTAAAGTTGTCTTTCCGCACCCAGAAGGTCCGATGATAGCGGTAATCCTTTTTTCCGGGATATCCACATTTATGTCCTTTAACACGTGACGCTCCCGATAAAAGACGTTGAGTCTTCGAATACTTATGTGTGGTTTAAACATGCCCATTACCTCTCACTTTACCACGTATTTCATAAACCTCCTCGTTGAAAGCCTGGACGCTATGCTGAGTAATAAGACCAAGACCAAAAGTACAACTCCAGATGCATATGCCCTCTGCTGAACTTCGGGGATGGGCGTTCCAAGTTGGAAGAAGACGGCCAGCGGTAGTGTTGCAACGGGATCGAACAACGAACGAGGAACAGAATCGGTATAACCTGCAGTGAGTAATACCGATGCCGCATCTCCAATACCCCTGCCAAAGGCCAATAGAATCGCTGTCAACATACCTGGCAACGTCTGTCGAGTCATAACCTTCAACGCGGTTTCCAGTCTTGTCGATCCTAAAGCATACGATGCCTCTCTTAACTTGAAAGGAGACATTTTCATCACTTCGTCTATGGCTCGGGTCATAATGGGAAAAACAAATAATGTCACCGTGATGATTCCCCAAAGCAACGATGCCCTCGCACCCACGTAAAGCATAATTATGAAGGCGAACGCTCCATAGACAATAGAGGGAATCCCCCACAAAACATCCAAGGACAGTCTAGTGAAACTCGCAAACCTAGATTTTCCAGCGTACTCATTGAGATACAATGCGATTGGAAGGCTCAAGAGAAAGGCTAGGGCCGTTGCTCCGATAGCTAAATATAGTGATCCAATTATGGCGTTTAGAATTCCACCCTCTTTTCCGAGGTAATATCCCCCTTTTGGGGTTTGAGTGAGCATCGAGAGGCTGAGAGCTGGCGCACCTTTCAAAATCACAACTGCGAATACAGCCAAGAGGCTTGCTACGACTATGGAGGTTGATAGTAACATTAGCGCTTTAAAGAAGGCTTCTTCCAGTTTTCGTTTATTCAACTACACTGACCTCCTTTCTACTCTTAGTAAGACAATCCTTGCTAGAATGCTGAAGAAGGCAATTACAAGCAGTAAAATTAGGGCTGCAAAGAGGAGGGCTGAATCGTACAGGGGTATGGACATCATCTCGCCATAGTTGTTGGCTATGAGCGCTGGCAAAGAATAAGCAGGGTCAAAAAGTGATGATGGTGCCTTGGCGACGTTCCCCATCACCATGAGTACGGCCATCGTCTCTCCAAAGGCACGGCTGAAACCCAAGATTGTAGCTGCAAGAAAACCTGGAAGAGCCTTTCGCACAACTACATGCTTCACTGTCTCCCATTTTGTGGCACCAAGGGCGAAGGATGCCTCTCGCACCTCAAAGGGAACAGTTCTAAACACTTCCTCTGAAACAGAGATTATTATGGGGAAGACCATTATTGCCAGCACAGTGCCTCCTGCAAGGACGCTGTAGCCGGTGGTGGCAGCTCCCGCGAAGGGTGCTACATACCTTATTAGAGGTACCACGAGTAACAGGCCCCATAGCCCGTAGACCACTGAGGGTATACCCGCGAGCAGATCTATGAGAGGTTTTATGGTTCCTCGAACTTTGCTTGGCGCATACTCTGCAAGATAGATCGCACTGAAGAGACAGATAGGGATCGCTAGAATCATGGCAAGGCCGGTCACCGAGAGGGTACCTATTATGAATGGATAGAAGCCGAACTCTCCCTTCGTCGGATACCAAGAGGATGTGAGAAACAATTCACTTAGCGGTTGGGTTGCTAAGATCGGTCTCGACCTCTGGAACAAAGCGAATGCCATGATGAAAACAATCAGGCTTGAGAAAATTGTAGCTAGTAGCATAAGCTTGCTGGCAAGGATGTCTTCTAATCTTCTGTTCATATTCTTCCTCTCTCAAAAAGAGTGAAGAAAGAGGATGCCGCTTTTTCGACTATTGCTATCCCTCCAGCTTCTTCAGTTCTTCTGCACGTCTTTCCTCAGACAGTGGTACGTACCCTGTCTCCAGCGCGTATTTCTGCCCGTCAGTTAATATCCATTTTACAAACCCCTTTGCTACTCCGGTAAACTTGTCTTTGGTCACAAGATTCAATTCCCTTGCAGGTGGAGATGGATAGGATCCCGTGGATATGGCCTCTATGATCTGGTCTCTAGTTCTGTAGAAATCTTCGTTCTCGTCGACTTGACCATTCTCGTTCAGATCGACAGGAACTATTACTATTCCTTCAATTGGTTTACCCGTCTTCGCGTCATAAGCATAGTTGATGTTATTGTAGCCTATCCCCAGGGGATCATTTTTAACCGCTTCTACAAGACCTGGATCTCCATAAACTCCAACCCCTTTGAGATCCTCCTGCTTATTGCCCAAATACTTAGCCCATGTCTCAGCGGCACCGCAAGCATCGCTCCTTGTGTACACGTGAATCTCATCTGTTATTTCTGGCCTGCCAACGACCTGACCCCAAGTAGTTATGTTTCCATAAGTATAGATGCCGATGAAAGTAGACCTCTTCACTCCTTTTGCCAAAACATCTTCCAATACCGGGTTATCTTTGTTCACGGTTAAGACTACGGCGTCCTTGACGACAGAGACCCAAAATGCGCCCTTCTCGATCTCCGCGGGATTAATTTCTCTGGAGACCATGCCTATGTCAACCAACCCAGCGAGGGCGTCGGCCATCCCCTTACCAGCACCGCCCGCTGATACCTCAACTCTTACCTTCGGATGGACCTTCTGGAATTCTTCAGCCCACTTAACCATCATCGGGTAGAGGGCCCACGCCCCCGACACAGTTATCGTATCCGTCTGTTCCTTTTCGCTACCAAAATGGTTGTATGCGACAACGGACGCTATGACAATAATTACCGCACCGATGGCGGCAAACTTTCTGTTCATGTCTATCACGCTTGCAGAAGACGCTTTTCCGCCCCATCGACAAGTTGCGCCAAGCATCCGACGATTGCCCGGACTGTAATGAGTTCAAGCAACTTGGTCAACTCCTGAAGTCTGGGTTTTGAGAACTATTCCAGCAGCTGCGGTTCCGCTTCTTCCTTCAACAACAAACCTGCCGAGCTCTGGAAATTCAGAGTAGTCTTCTACACACATTGGCTGGAGAGGTGAAAACAGTATTTTCCCAACATCTCCACTTTTCAGGGTATTTGGAGATTTGGCATTCACAGTGAGGTTGATAGGGTCTATTCTTTCCAGAATTTTCTGTACTTTGCATCTGTTCTCTGCAGTTCCGCAACGAATCATCAGGACATCGTTGTTTCTCACTTCAATATTCGAAAACAAGACCATCTCTGCAACAAAACTTCTTACAACCTTTGCCCTGTCTTGAGGGTAGCTAACAACCTCGCCCCTTTTTGCTTCTTTGAGCTTTTTTACAATTAATCCAATAGAATCCCCTGGTCCAGCCTTTCCGATTTCTTTTCCGAACATTTCTATTCGCGTGACAAGCCCTTCCTCCCCTGAGGGATCGAAGTTAACAATTTCTCCTTCCTCGAGTATTCCGGTTAAGATCTTGCAAACAACAACTTCCTTGCTTTCGAGTTTGTAGATGTCTTGGACGCAAGCTCTTAGTGGTTTGTCGATTGGTGATGCCGAAGGCCTTACGGTTCTGTCCAGAGTTTCGATTAAGCTTGAACCCCTATACCACGGCATCTTTTGCGTCCTACTGAAGACGTTTTCTCCCTCTAAGGCAGAGAGAGGAACAATCGCAAGGGTCATGCAGCCAAGAGAGTTTAGGATCGGTACTAGTTCATCGCATATTTCTTTGAACCTTGCTTCTTCGTAGTCTGCCTCGTCCATTTTGTTTACAGCGACAATGAGCTGTTCAATCCCGAGAGTTCTAATCAAAAAAGCATGTTGCTTGGTTTGGTCTTGTATTCCCTCTTTCGCAGAGACAACAAGCAGAGCAGCATCAGCTTGAGAAGCTCCTGTGAACATTTTCTTAATGAATTCTCTATGGCCTGGGCAGTCGATTATCGTGTAAAGATGCTTTTTGCTTTTGAAGGGAGTTTGCATTATGTCTATGGTTAAGCCGCCTCTTCTTTCCTCCTCAAGAGTGTCGAGTAGAAATGCGAATCTGAAGCCTTCGTCTCCAGCCTTTTTCAGTTCAGCTTCAACCTCTTGTAACTTCTGTTCGGGGATTGCATTGGAATCGTAGAGTAGTCTTCCTATCAATGTGGATTTTCCGTGGTCTTTGTGGCCTATCACCACAAGATTGATTTTTGGCAAGGTCATTTGGACACTCTCCGCCCATGTGCAAAGAGATTATAGAAACTTTACATGTAGCCTAGGCTTCGTAGCTTCTGCATCATGTAGGCTTTCTCTTTGTCCTGCGCTCTTCCCGCTCTCTCTGGAATTTTCGACGTTTCCAATTCCTTGACAATCTCGTCTATTGTTTGTGCGTTCGAAGGAATGGGAACAGTGCAGGGTTGGCAGCCAAGGCTTCTATATCTTTTCCCGTTGTTTGCAAAGTATAGAGGGTTCACCGGTAGCCTTTCTTGTTTGACGTATTGCCACACATTCAATTCAGTCCAATGTAAGATAGGGTGAACTCTCATGTGGGAGAAGTCTTCAGAAGGTTTTACGTAAAGGTCCCACATCTCAGCTGGTTGATCCTCATAATCCCATTTGAAGTTGTTATCTCTTGGCGAGTAGTATCTTTCTTTGGCTCTTATCCCATGCTCGTCTCTTCGTATAGCGAGGATTAGAGCGTCAAATTTTTCCCTCTCGAGAAGATCTTTGAGAGCTTGAGTCTTCAGCAACGTGCAGCATTCGAATCTATCCTTTTCTGCTGAGACTCCTTTCTTCATAGCCTCTTCGTTCTTGGCAACAATTAGATGAAAGCCCCATTCTCTTGCGAGTCTGTCCCTGAACTCGTAAATTTCCGGAAATTTGCATCCTGTGTCAATGTGTATGATGGGAAAGGGAATTTTCCCGAAGAAGGCCTTCTTGCAGAGCCAAAGGGTTGCAGTTGAGTCTTTTCCAGTGCTCCAAAGAGCCGCTGGATTGCTGAATTGAGCTTTTGCTTCCCTTATAATTGCGATGCTTTTCTTTTCAAGTCCTTCTAGGTATTCATCGTCAGTGTTGCGGAGGCTCAAGCAAGTTTCCTCTCTCCTTAAAATAGGGGTCTAGGATATTTAAGTTATTCTTCACGTGTAAATCGTTTATATATCAAGGCTACTTGTATCCCAGCGCTTCTAGTCGTCTATCAGCATCCGTAGACTCTAGCTCAGGCAAATGTCTTCGTATCAGGAAAACGATGTATTCGGTTGGGCTGCGGTAGCCGCTTCCTTCAAGAGCCTTGGAAAGCCTGTCGTATAGCAGTTTAGGAATGGAAATATTCACGTATTTAGCCATGATTTATCAAGAGAATAAGAGTACGCATCTGTTTTAAAAGCCATACCATATCCAAAAGTAGCTATTCTTCCAATTTGAAGGGTTTTCCGTCCATATCAGCTGGAACAGGGATGCTCATTAGATCCAGTATGGCGGGGGCGACATCCCAAAGGTGAACCTTGACTCCACTCCTATTCGGAATTCCCGGTCCGAGGATTCCTAAGATTCCTGGAACGTCTGTGGGGTCGTGGGTGCCGTCGTGACCTCCACTCCACCTTGGATTGTCGTTTACGTATCGTTTCAGTTTGTTTTTCTCTGTGATTTCTGGTCGTCTTGCCGCTTGATATCCTATGTTAAAGATTACGGTGAGGTCTGGGGCTTCGTCTATGTAAGATCCCCACCACAGCTCTTCTCTCTTTCTAATATCTTTAAACGGCTTCTCGCCATCGATTGTGATCGTTCTGAGGTATTCTATAATTTCGTTTCTCGTTCTTTCGTATTCTTCACCCGGATTGATTATGCCTTTGAGTTCTCTTCCTCTAACGTTTAGCCATATATCTCCGTATCCGTACGAGATGGCTTTGCTTTTTTCTACGTCTATTTTTTCGGACTTTGTTGTCAAGAACCCTTGTTCTTCTAGGTAATTGTTTACTATGACTTCTGTGTGAACTGGGCAAAATCCATGATCAGAAACAACCATAAGCAATGTGTCTTCTTGTACGTATTCTAAGAAGTCGCCCACTATCTTATCGACTCTGGTGTACAGATTTTTTACAGATCTGCTGTACTTGTTTTCCTCGTATCTTGGGTGAGTAGGGTCGACATATTTCCAAAAAAAGTGTTGGATTCTGTCTAGGCCCATGAAGACAGGCATGAAAAAATCCCATTCCTCTTGCTGCAGTAGGTAGAGACAGATTTCAGTCATTTCATCTGTAATTTCATTAACCTTTTCGAAGAACAAATCCGGGTCAGCTTCAACCCTGTCCAGAGTTTCAGTCTCCAAGTCTCCTTGAAGTTTATCAATTTTGAATTTCCGCTTGATTTTCTCTTTCACACTATTTGGAGGTATACCTTCACTTCTAGATAAGAAGCCGGGTATTACTAAGCCTCTCACTTCTTTGTCACTCATTGGAATGTTGATAGTTGCTACCTTTTTCCCTGCCTCATTCAGAATCTGCCACAGAGTTTTGGATTTGAGCGTTTCAGGTCCAATTATCTTCCTCTCATAAGTTCCTTTTTCTCTCATGACGAAGCTGAAGATTCCATGGTTGCCAGGGTTTTTTCCGGTCATGAAGGTTGTCCAAGCGACAGGTGTTTGAGCCGGGATTGGCGGAATCGTTTGGCCTAAGACGCCTTGTTTCCCGAATGCTCGAAGCACTGGTAACTCGTCGATCCACTCATTAATCAGCTTCGGAGAAGCACCGTCAAACCCCAAAACGAGTATCTTCAAAGCGCTCTTCCTCTTTCATTAGATCGCAAAGTGATTTGGATTTAACGCCTTAACAGTGTCAGATGCATCAATATAGTGCCAATGATTAAACATTCTGTTGCACTGGTACTAATTGTGATTGATCAGGAAAAAAGAAATGAAAGGTGCTTCTTGAATACATAACCGGCAACCGGATAGTGTATGAGAGCGCCTGGCTAGGTATTGACCGGAACGGTCCACTCTGTTTAGCATTCCAACCAATCCTTCGTTCAGTTGGCGAAAAGCATAAACCTAAGAAAGAAGGGTTTCTGAGAGCATGGAACCTATCCTACACTTCGCAATCGCCTTCGCCGTAGCCGCCCTCATGAGGCTTAGGTTGAAATGGGCGCTTGCGTTAGGTCTGGTTGGAATTCTACCAGACTTTGATGTGCTATTCTTCATGCACCGCTCGGTAAGCCATAGCATGCTTCCTCCTTTATTGCTCCTTGTTGCTTCCCCGCTCGTTTGGAGGAGTCCAAGAGTCAAGGCGTCCCTCGTAGCTGTTTCGCTGATCTGGGCCTCCCATGGCTTTCTGGACTTCATCGAGGGCGATACACCTATCCTCTTTCCCCTGTCCTCGAAATCATATGAACTCGTCTTCGAGTCGACGCTATTTATGAAGAGCCGTCCATTCGTCTCTATGAGCCTGAGAGTGTTGGAGAAGCCCTACAACTACGGAGTGTTCACCAGCTTCGACGCGCCCCTATTCACCGCAAGTGGTGTAGCTATCGGGCTGATTCTGATAGCTTTGGCGCTATCGGTATATTACGGCGGTCTTAGAAGTGTTGTGGAGAAGCTTTTCTTCTGGAAGGACTTGCCTAGGAAGACTGCATCGTAGCAGAGTTTTGGGATAGCCGAGGAGAACCATCAAACAGGGCTTAGAACAGTTGCAGTCTACACGCACATCACATACCTCGATTGAAAGAGCTGCAGCAGATCGTACGTGCAAACGCTCGGCCTTGGTACGACTTCTACGGCGGAATGGATAAGATCGAAGTAACAGTAAAAGGCTGGTACAAAGAATACTGAAGACTTCATGGAATCAACCTGTTCATCATGAGTAGCGGCCTCCAAAAAACCCGGGAATTAAAATTTTCCCAAAACCCGGATTTTCTCTTAGCTTTGATTATTATGTGACCTTATATGAGCCTAGCATTGTCTAGTCAAGAGCCTGAAGAAAAAGGACGAGAAGGAGCTTCCTGTGTCGAATAGGTTTGCTGAAATCGCTGAGGAGTCAACCCGCGGCGGCTTCTCACTATTCCTAGGCAACGCATCTGCCACATTTATCAGTGCTATTGTAGTCGTGATCATAGCGCGTCTTCTAGGACCAGACAACTATGGGATCTATGCGCTATGTCTTACCATACCTTCTCTAGCTGTGGCAGTAACAGACCTAGGGTTGAGCTCAACCCTAACACGATATTCAGCTAGATTGACAGCCGAGGGCAGAGAACCAGAACTTGCTACAATGCTTAGATCAGTCTTCATCTCTAGCCTGCTATTGGCAGTTCTGGCATTGATAGTAGTGCTACTACTCTCGGATGAGCTGGCAGCCTTCGGTCTACGCCGACCTGGCATAAGTGAATATGTAAGGTTAGCTTCCTTCTTGATCGTATTTCAAGTAATATTTACGGCAACAAGCTCAGCCTTGATAGGCTTAGGCAGAATGGCGAATGCAAGCCTAATGATGACAGTTCAATCGGCATCGAAGGCAATAGCCTCGCCTACCTTGGTCTTGCTCGGCTTCAGCGTGGTAGGCGCCATCCTAGGCCATATAACGGGCTTCGTAGTCGCTGCGAGTCTAGGCCTTGTACTGCTCTTCGCTAAACATTACAGGAACCTAAGCACTCGATCCAAAGGAAGCAGCATTGGCTACGTCGAAAGCATGAGAGTCGCGGTCAAGTACGGGCTGCCGCTCTACCTAGGCGCACTATTAACAACATTACTCATACAGTACCAGAACCTTGTGCTAGCCCACAATGTACCAGACTTTGAGATAGGCAATTTCAACGCTGCAGTCAACTTCACCGCACTCCTGAGCTTAGTAGCTTACCCAATAGCAACTGCACTCTTCCCAGCATTCTCAAAGATCAATCCACACTCCGAAAGCAACGATCTAAAGAGGATGTTCCAGATCTCCGTGAAGTACGGATCGCTCCTACTAATCCCAGCATCAATGATTGTGGCGCTTCTCTCAAAGGACCTGGTCTCCACGATTTACGGCCCAAGTTACGGCTCAGCACCCCTCTACCTGTCAATCTACGTTGGCATCTTCCTCCTATCGGGATTCGGCTACCTTATCCTAGGACCCATGTTCAACGGTATCGGCGAAACCAAGCAGACATTGAAGATCGCAATTGTCACCGCAGCCCTCTTCCTTCCAGCAGCTCCAATCATGGCTCAAGCATACGGAGTCGTAGGCTTGGTAGTAGCCTTCATCGCATCAAATCTAGCAGGAACTGCCTATGGTCTAAAGATGGCCCACAGGAAGTTCCATCTTAAACTGGACCTCAACAGCTCATTGAGAATCTATCTAGCCTCAGCGATCTCGGTCGTCCCAACGCTGTTTCTCATATCAGCTATGAACTTGCCAAGCCTCCTCAACATAGCCATCGGAGGCTTCACCTATCTAGCTTCATATCTCACCTTCGCACCACTAACAGGAGCCATCAAGAGAACGGACCTAGAGAACCTTTCCAAAATACTAGGCAAGATCAAAATCGTCAATCCAATCATCAAGCCGATCATAATCTACGAAAACCGCCTGCTATCAGCTTTCAACCCGTAGAGACAGAAGAACCGCGGGGAAATCGAAGGGACGAAGCGAGCATCTATTCTTCCATACGAGAATCGGATAACATTTCCTGGAGATGAAAGATCTTCTTGAACCTGAAGGCAACCGTGACTGGAGGCGCGGGCTTCACAGGGAGATACCTATACGGACGGAGCACTAGCGAATCGGTCAAGACGGCTCATATGTCTAAGGCATTAAGGTTTGACAAGTCTTCCTTTCAGCTTGTTGAGGGCGTACTTTGCTCTCTCCGACGTCCAAACCCAATCCTCGATGCTTTCTGGATGCTCGACGGTGACCTTAAGGTTGGAGGTCATGGAGCAACTAGTCGCTACGCCTCCTTGAGCAACTCATCAATATCTACAAGCTCAACAGCCGTGATCTCATCAGTACCCCTATCTTTGAATAGATGAATCTGCGGGTGGGCGGGTTCACCTAACTCCCCACCGACTGGTCTCCTAAATCGTACGCATAGCGTGTTAAGGTTGGGTTCCAGAGTGACCTCAACAACTTCCCTAGGTAACTTGGTTCCAGTAAGACGCTCCACCTTCCCGAGCAACCCGTCTATATCTAGCTTCAGTAGAGACGATGTAACCACTTCATCTTCCCCATCTTAGCATAAGTTCTCGTACCCATTAAATATGTTGTCTTGACCCTATCCCCGACAACGATGACATTCAGATATAGATCGTCAAGCTTCTTCAAAAAATATTTTGAGCGACGAACATCCATATACACCTCGTTAGGCTTCTCCAACGTTTGGACTATGGACGAGATTAATTGCTCTTTCATG
>Ga0315314_1000183_pt1 | contig 82110 bp, 81 predicted proteins | sample TDP9_MG_FD_203631 | JGI IMG/M metagenome (GOLD analysis project Ga0315314, IMG submission 203631) | Freshwater sediment microbial communities from Lake Towuti, South Sulawesi, Indonesia - TDP9 | ecosystem: Environmental > Aquatic > Freshwater > Lake > Sediment | place: Indonesia: South Sulawesi...
GCGTTGATCTGACCCATCTAAGTTTACGCACTTTCGAAGTTATGACTTCCTTAAGTTTGTCAATTGTCTCTGCTTCGACCTTGGCAACAATATCGTAAACTCCGTAGACACCGTAGGCTTCCTTGACGTCCTCAATCTTTCTGAGTTGCTGCAAGGCCTCGCCCTCTGAGCCGATCTCAGCATTTATGAAGATGAACGCTAGAGGCATCTCTTGAATCTCCACCTCTATCCTAGCTCAATATTCATGGAAGGTCGTGGCGTCGGCGGCTTACTTCCTCAGCCAGTAACTTTGGGGTGCGTCGCCAGAACCAGTGACTACTCTTCAAAACTGCCTCACCACGCCAGAATAGCACGTTCTTCCCTCACAATACAGAGGGAGCTAAGCGTGGCTTATCAATGCACTGCAAATTCTTGCTACCGAGCCCTTTATCACGAGCAAGCGACGATTTGGCGACGATCAGACAGACTTTTCGGAAGAAATGAGGCCTTGATGGAGCCTACAATATCACGTTTATGATAGAGTGCACGTAATGTTCGTCGAGGATGAATTTGTGATCACTGTACAAGAATGTAAGAAATGTGGCGCGCCTGTTCCTGCTCTTGCAGGGAGTTCTTGGCCTGGTCTTTGCTCAAGGTGTGCTCGATTGGAAGCCGCTGAGAGAATGAGTTTCAGGTTCGATTGAATTATTTCTAGAACAGCCTTCATATCCTTATTAGAGGCCGCAGTCAGGTCTTTTCGACGGTTGTGCGGAATCTGAAAGCGCTTCTCGTGGAGTGTGTCACCCCACAAAGTAAACCACGAATGAATGAAGTGAGTGACATCGCGAAAACTGCTGGCTACGAAGTGGTCGGTCAAGTTACACAACACCGAGACGCAGTCGATCCTGCATATTGCATTGGAGAAGGAAAGCTCGACGAGATTGGAAAGACCGTTAGAGAAGCCTCAGTCGAAGTGGTGGTCTTCACTCGACAACTCTCCGTTGGCCAAACATTCAGAATTGGAAAGAAACTCGGTGACGAAGTTCGCGTTCTGGACAGAAACTTGCTCATCTTGGAAGTCTTCGAGAAACGCAGCGCCACAGCAGAGGCTAAACTCCAAATAGAATTGGCCAGGCTGCGCTATACGTTTTCTTGGGGGAGAGAATCAGTTCGAATGCGCGGCATTGTTAGCGAGCAAATGGGTCGCGGTGGCCCCGGCCGGTATCCTTACGAAGTCTACGAGTCGATGTCGCGCAAGCGAATAAGCAGAATCGAAGCTCAACTGCGACAGATAAGACTGAAACAGTCTCATCTTCGCGAGCGTCGAGGAAGGGCGGGTTTCCGAATCGTGGCTTTGACGGGTTACACGCAGAGCGGAAAGACTACGCTGTTCAACAGATTAGCGTCCGAATCAAAGGAGATGGGCATGGGGCCATTCACGACGCTGTCTACCTTTGCCCGAAAGATCTCCACAACTTCGAAAGGGGAACCCGGCCATTCATTAATCATGGTTGACTCGATTGGATTTATCGAAGACCTAAACCCTCTGCTTCTGAACGCCTTCCACACTACGTTGAATGAGCTCGCAAACTCGGATCTAATTCTCCTGTTCGTGGACGGTAGCGACGACATTGAAACTGTGATGAGGAAAGTCTCAGCCTCTCGTGAGGTCATACACAAAGAAGTCAGTGGAGTTCCCGTCCTGATCTGCATCAACAAAGTCGATATCGCTACGCGTGAACATTTGGATAAAGTGCTTGGGGAAACCCACAAGATATTCGGAGCAGAAGAAATACTGGAGATAAGTGCGAAGACAGGAGTCAACGTACCATATCTTCTGCGGAAAATATCCGAGAGACTTGCTTTGGCGGCTCCAAGAACATAATCGTGGACCACTATCCTGCGAGGAGCTCGAGAAACCGAAAGCGCCTCCACCAGCTATCCTGAAGTACAGACGCCGACATACGAGGCGGAACGTGGGACAAGGTAGCATGGCGCATAAATTGAGCAGGGCAGGCTATGTGATGCGAAAGCGACAGAGGAAGAAGCAACGCATGAGGAAGCGAACGAAATCAAGCAGAAATCCTAGCCGATTCAGATGATCCTGGCTCGCACCGGGCAAGCTTCAAGGAGACTACCTCTAGGCTTTGCCACTCAAGGTCTTGAGGTGGGAAACGCGCCACCTCTCAGTATCTGCTTGCAATTTTGATTCAAAGAACATTCCGGTTGGGCTACTACAGCCTTCGCTCCTTGAACAACCTTTCAAGAAGCACTGGCAAGTCCTCCTTGTTCCTCGCAGCTTCCTCATCCAAGCTGCTCTGCTGCTCTTTCGTAAGCAACTGCCAGTAGTGAGCGATCTCATCAGTAGTCTCATATGTGCGCGTTCCACCCTCTCTACTCTTATGCCGGCGAACGACCACACTGATCCTTGCCATAGACAAAGATAGGCCCACGACACTCAATAGCCTATCGACTCGCAAAGCAGGCCTGCACTATGCAGTTACATCGAAAGAATGCCCCCTTTCCAGGTCGTTCCCCCTCACCCGCCCTCGAACAGACCCACCTGAACCTCCCCATTAGGGCTTGAGAAGTCACAAGGCAACGCAAGGACTAAGCTGATGTACCCTTCCATACTCATTTATGGATCAAAAACAGCCCGCATATACGTTTCTGGGTGATATTTCATCAGACAATCGCGATACACAAACGCATCTCTAGCAGATCAACAAGAGCGATACTTCCACAACAATCAATCAGGACAACGGACAGAACATTCCCCCGGTTACAGGCAATCCGTATGAGATCAATCTGAAAGTGAGAAACAAAAGCCACTCACCAAAACACCCCCATCAATAAAGGGTGACAGCATTATCTACTGCAGGAATTCGTCACTTAGACCGCGATATGCTCTCACAAAAAACATGCCCATCCCGGCGGTTATGATCTACCAAGATTAGCAGGTTAGACCAGGCTGATCTACCCGACCGCAGGCACTCGTCTAAGCTGGCGGTTGTAGTTGGGGGGCGGGTTTCCCGGCTCCTGAGAGATACGAACAAATTCGTCTATTTCTCCCCCGGGCTGCGACCGTATCTGTTCATAGCTCAACCCAGCCGCAGCTCAAGGCCCCTTTTAGAAGGCGATTAATCAGTCTCTATAAGGCTTTTCAGGTCAACTAAGAGGCGTTAAGGCTTTTCTGCTGTCGCCTCAGAACTCCTTTCGCCGACTGCGACCCAGTCCTTGAGATCCTCGTCATCTACAAACTCTCTAAGGCGAACAGAGGCGTTCACCATGCATCTCAATACTTCATCTGCCTTAACGTTTCTCTTGGCAAACGACAGAACGATTTGCGCCGAATCTCTTGAGACCCGCCCGAATTCCCGAAGAGTTCTTCCTATCTCAGGCATGTTTCCCAGCATGGTAAAGGACACGACTCGATCAAAGCTCGCAGATTTGAAGGGAAGGTTGTCCGCGTCAGCACAGATAAGGTCGACATTGTCTGCCAACACAGCTCTTTTCCGCGCAAGTTTGAGCATGGCCTTAGAATAGTCTACTCCAACGAAGAATCCGCCTTGCCTGGACAACCGTGCTAGCAGCGTTCCAGTGCCACATCCACAATCCAGAACCACCTTGCCCGACGCGCCATCAAGGTATCGGGAACAACGCTCATACTTCTTCTCCTGTTCTTCGCCATAGAGTCGATCATACGTGCCGATGCCCGCTTCGTACCCAACCAGAGCACGCTTCTTCTGCCTCCAATGTTGATCGCTGGTCTGATTGCTCATGGCCTTTCTACTTCTTCCGAAAGAATTCGCAGATTTTCCTTGTCTCTCGTTCCGCCAACACTTCTGAGCACTTCTGTGGAGATATCGCTTTGAACTCAAGGTTCATCGAGGCAAGCAACCCTTGAGTGCCTTTTCTCAACTCGGGGGCAACAATTATCCCTCTCAATCCTCGACCAATGTTCTTCTTGATCGAGTCAATGTACCTGTTCAATTGAAGTGCAGACTCTCTTCCCGCAGCGTTCCGTTTTATCTCGACAACAACAAAGTTGCCATTCGAGTCTTCTCCCACGATGTCAGTGAAGCCAGCCTCTCCAAGGCTCTTCTCTGAACCTATCGGACGGAATCCCTCCTCCACCAACTCTGGTCTTGCGAGGATCGCTTCCTTCATCTGCTCCTCAGAAACATAGAGGTCGAAAGCTGCTCTGTCAATCAGATCATAGGACTCAAGTGATAGTACTCGATCGAAGAAAAGCGAGAGCGTCTCCTTCTGCTGAGGCCTCGCAGCGACAATCGACAGAATTTCTGCCCCCGCTTCAACTCGAAACAAACATTTCGAGGGCTGCCAGTTGACCGGTTCATAACCTGAAGGCCTATGGACCAGCACTGACCCGTCACGTTTCACTATGAGAACCCTTTGTCCCCAGTCAAGGGTGGAGGAGGCTCTCCCTTTGTATTCGACGCGGCAATTCCCAGTCAATATAAGCAGCCTTTGGGCGGATAGCGATCGCCTGACTACGGAGGCGGCCTCCTCCAATGTCGGGTCCCTGATCGAAATCAACTGCGAAGACCTCTGATCTGACAACGCTCGCTGCCCACACTGAACTCGCTGGAGCATCCAAATAGTCTTTCCTCTTCGCTTGTCGAGGAGAGACGCACTATTTCTTATACGGGCGCACAATACAATCCTCGTAGCCTTTGGTGGAACTCCGATGACTGGCTTATCGGATAGAGTTGCACTTCTGCGAATTTCTCCGATCCGCCGCGTTACTGCCCTGCTTGATGAGGCTAGGAACAAGGGAGACATAGTATCCTTCGGAGGAGGAGCCCCCAGCCTTCCTCCTGCAAGAGAAGTCTTGGATGAGATGTGTTCGCAGCTTGAGCGCGAACCATTGAGGTCATCAGCATACACGGGGACGAAGGGCCTTCCGGAGCTAAGGCAGCTCATATCGGAAGACATCAAGAAATATGGGAAGCTCGACTACAAAGCCGAAAAAGAGGTCATCATAACGGATGGAGGTACTGAAGGGATCTTCTCGCTTTTCATGTCGCTGCTGAACAAGAACGACGAGGTGATAATTCTCGACCCAACGTATCTAGGCTACAATGAGGCGATCAAGCTGGCTGGTGGGAGGGTCAGAACGCTTCTAGTCAAAGTAGATGAAGGCTATCAACCGAGCGTGGGGAGACTGAAGGAATTGATAACCGATAGAACTAAGGCGTTCATACTGCTCTCGCCCGACAATCCAACGGGGAGAGTGGTGTCTGAAGCATTTGCCAAAGGCCTCGTCGACTTGGCAGCCGACTATGACTTCTGGATCATAGCTGACGACACATACAAGCACATAATCTATGAGGGCGAACATGTATGGGTCGCGAGAATACCTGGAGCCCGCGAAAGGACAGTGATGCTATGCAGTTTCTCAAAGGATGCCTCTGTCCCAGGCCTGAGGTTGGGATATGCTCTGGGTCCGCCACAGATCATAGATGCTATGGAGAAGATGAAGCAATACTCAAGCCTAGCTCCATCCACACTATCGCAGATAGGTATGATCAAGTTCCTCAGTGACGGGGTGAAGGAGAGATATCTTCGAGACATGGTGATCCCAACTTACAAGGAGCGCATGGAGTTCATGGGCGAATGCCTAAAGAAGCATCTTCCGGAAGCCAAGACGACTCGCCCCGCAGGCGCCTTCTACTACTTCGTGGACATGACCTCCTACCTATCCAAGATGCAGAGGGACGACGAAGCATTCTGTGAGCGACTTCTCTACAGAAAGAACGTAGCGGTCATTCCAGGCTCATTCTTCGGGAGAGGCGGAGAACGCCACGTGAGAATGACCTTTGTGAGCGAGCCGAAGGAGAGGATAGAGCTGGGAGCCAGAGCGATCGCAGAATACGTCTTCTCGTACACCTTCTGAAACGTCTCGCAGACACGACTCGTCTTCATTTGAAAAACTGTATGATTGCTGTTCTCGACGAAAGATAGACGTGGTCAAAGTGACTAGCGTCAGAATTTTATCTGACATAATACTCTCTAGGACGGCGAAAGGCCGATGAAGATCATAGTCTGCGTCAAGCAGGTCCCAGAGATAACCGAGGTGAAGATCGACCCGGTCACGCACACCTTGGTTCGTGAAGGGGTTCCAAGCATTCTGAACCCGTTCGATGAATTTGCCGTGGAGGAGGCTTTGAGGATCCGCGAGAAGCATGGTGGCGAAGTGACTGTTCTGACCATGGGGCCCCCACAAGCCAAAGAAGCACTCGTTAAGTGCCTTGCCATGGGCGCGGATAGGGCAATCCTGCTGACAGATAGAGCCTTCGCAGGTGCGGACACCTGGGCTACAGCCTACACACTATCGTTAGCCATCAAACGATTGGAGTACGACATCATCTTATGTGGTAAGCAGGCGATAGACGGGGACACCGCCCAAGTCGGACCAGAACTTGCAGAAAACCTAGGGATTCCTCAGATAACCTTTGTCAAGAAGGTTGAGGTCGATGAGAAGGCTAGAAAGGTCGTGGCTCACAGAGAAACAGAGGACGGCTACGAAGTCATAGAGTGTCGGCTTCCTGCCTTGCTTACGGCTATTAAAGGTCTAAACGAGCCGAGGCTTCCATCACTCATGGGAATAATGAGTGCCAGCAAGAAAGAGATCAAGACAGTCACGGCCGCAGATCTAGCTGTGAAGGTTGAAGAGCTTGGCCTCAAGGGCTCCTTTACTGAGGTTGTTGAAGTCTTTGCTCCTGAGCCTCGGCAGAAAGGAGCCATCGTCACTGAAAGCGAACCAGACGCAGCGGCAAAGAGGATAGTCGAATTTCTGCAAGCTCAGGTCATCATCTAAGGAGGGGGGAGACTTGTCGATAGAGGTTAAGGAGACCTGCACCGGCTGTGGTGTCTGCGTACGGGCCTGTCCCTTCGGGGCGATAGAAGTTGTGGAGGGAAAGGCAAGGATCGGGGACGCTTGTACACTCTGCACTGTCTGTGTTAGGTCTTGTCCCTTCCATGCGATAGTGATTGAACGGCCCCCAGTTCCAGTGGAACGCTTCGCAGATTATAAGGGAGTCTGGGTTGTTGTTGAACATGAGGGAGGAACTCTCAAGACCGTATCGTTTGAACTACTCGGGGAAGGAAGGCGACTCGCAGAAAAACTAGGTGAGGAACTCGCGGCCGTACTAGCTGGTAGCGATGTAACGGAGCTGGCGAAACCCTTGGGCTCATACGGAGCCGATAAGGTCTACTTGATCGAGCACAAGCTACTCGAGCCGTACACCACAGACGCGTACACAGATGTCCTAGCTGCTGTGATAGCGCGGTACAAGCCCTCTGTGGTCTTATTCGGCGCGACGATCAATGGGAGGGATCTTGCTCCGCGCGTTGCAGCTAGGCTGCGAGTGGGGCTAACGGCTGACTGCACAGGGCTCGAGATAGATAACGAGAAGCGACTGGTTCAGATCCGGCCTGCTTTCGGAGGCAACATTATGGCTTCGATAATCTCGCACAATCGGCCTCAGATGGCCACAGTTCGCCCCCGTGTGATGAAAATGCCTAAGCCTGGCGAAGCTGGGAGTCCGAAAGTGGAACGTGTCAAGATTAACCTCGACCCCGTCACCGTCAGGAGTAAGGTTCTCGAGAAGGTAAGAGAGTTGACGAAACCCTCTGAGAAGATCGAGGAGGCTGAAGTCATCGTGTCATGTGGGCGAGGAATCGGTAAACAAGAGGAGCTTAAGCAGATCTATGAGCTGGCTGAGGTGCTAGGCGCAGCAGTTGGAGGCTCCCGTCCAATAGTGGACTGCGGGTGGCTTCCGCATCAACAACAAGTGGGGCAGTCCGGTAAGACCGTGAGTCCGAAACTATATCTTGCCGTGGGGATCTCAGGAACAATCCAGCACAGAATCGGCATGCAATCCTCGGACATCATCATAGCGATAAACAAAGACCGGGAAGCCCCCATCTTCAACCTCGCCAACCTAGGCGTTGTAGGAGACCTGTTCGAAATCGTACCGAAGCTTACAGAGCAATTGAGAATACTTCGTCAGGCAAGCGGAAAGGGAAACTGATCATGTACGTTCAACCTGCAGAAACCGATATTAACCATCACTCGGTCCTTAGTTCGCCATGAAAAACTCAAAAACAAACAGGATTCTTGCTCAATCCGCGAAAAGAGAGGACTCAGAACCATCTCTCGTGCGCTCAAACAGGACAGATATCATAGAAAAATACCTGACGGACGAATCGGTGATACTCAAAGGAAAGGCCGAGGAGGTTGTCTTCCCGGAAACAGAGACCCAGATAGCGGACCTGCTTAACGATGCAAACTTGAGAAAGACCCCAGTGACTGTTTCAGGTGCTGGGACAGGTATAACTGGTTCTCGAGTTCCCTTTGGCGGCATTGTGCTTTCAACTGAACGTTTGACGGAGGTAGCAAAACGCGATTCAATGTCACGTGAGACTCTCAAGGACCCGACAGCTGGTGTGGAGTATGAACTCTACATAGCCAAGAACGAACATTACGCAATTGCGCCGCCTGCGATCTCAATAGAGAATCTCCATAAGATAGTTGAAAGAAACGGGTTGTTCTATCCGGTTGATCCAACCGAGAAAACTGCATTTCTGGGTGGGACGGTTGCAACCAATGCCTCAGGAGCGAAGACGTTCCACTATGGGCCGACTCGAAACTGGATCAGAAGAGTGCGCGTAGTTCTGCCCAATGGTGATCTGCTCGACGTTAGAAGAGGCGAGGTATTCTCGAATGACCGAAATGAGTTCGAGATAGTATTGTGCTCTGGAAAACAGATACGATTACAGACACCGCCCTATGAGATGCCGAACGTGAAAAACGCAGCTGGATATTTTGCCACGAGACAAATGGATCTGATAGATCTATTCATAGGATGCGAGGGCACGCTAGGCGTGTTCACGGAGATAGAGGTTTCGCTTATCGATCGGCCGGAGAAGATTTTTGAGTGCCTCGCGTATTTCCCCACAACCGACGATGCCATACGTTTCTGTGACGATGCCCGTCAAATCGCCAGATCGAGAAGCGAAAGGAGGGGTGAATTTGATCTGGTCGCCCCGTTGTCCTTGGAGTTCTTCGACCGTTGTTCACTGGAGATTCAACGAGCCAGACATCCAGATATTCCTGCAAAAGCCAAGGCAGCAATTCTGTTTGAACAAGCAGTCAAGGAGGAGAAACTCTACGATTGCCTCTCACAGTGGAACACTTTGTTCGAGCGTCACCACGTCATCAATAGCTGGCTTCCGATGGATCAACGTGACAAGGAGAAACTGACAGAAATGAGACACTCGTTGCCTGAAGGCATCAACGACTATGTTCGGTCAAAAGGTACACATAAAGTAGCTACGGACATAGCAGTGCCTGGTGAGAGATTCAATGAAATGATGCGTTTCCATGTGGAAGTTGGACTGGAGATTCAGATCATGAGAGTATTGGCCGATCTTGGTTCGCAGTACGACAGTAAGATCTTTCAGAGTTTGACTCTTCCTGAAAAGGTTAGGTTTGTCGAAGATCGTGCAGGAATCAGTTCATATGCAAGTGGAAGCCATCCGAATGTTGAGACTCAACCGCCAGAGCAAGACCACGAATCTTTGGCTGATAGGATTGACGTTGTGCGTAGGTCTTCCAAGACCGAGGTCGCGTATGCAATCTTTGGTCACATAGGGGATTTCCATTTGCACTTCAACTTCCTCCCGAGATCCGCCAATGAACTGGATCAAATGAAAAAAGCATCTTATCGTTTGGCAAAGAAGGCGGTTGAACTGAGAGGAACCATTACAGCAGAACACGGCGTTGGAAAGAAGACTTACATTGATGACGGCATTGAGAGGCCATATCTGGAACTCATGTATGGGAAACAAGGCTTGGAATCTATTGCTGCAATAAAGAGTGCGATCGATCCGAATTGGATTCTAAACCGGGGAAATGTCGTCTCTACAGAATACTTTAAGCATTGACTATGATCAATCTGCCGAGAAAATTGATCATCAGTTGATGCGGTTATGGAGGATAAGGTCGTAGTTCAAGCTAGGCCGCTAAGTGCTTTCTGCGTCCGAGTCTTTGAGAAACTGGGTGTGCCAACCGTAGACGCGAAGATCACCGCCGATGTGCTTGTAGCAGCCGATCTGCGAGGTATAGACTCGCACGGCGTGGCTCGACTTCGTCGATACGTGAAAGGATTGCAGGACAGGGTCATGTTGGCTCATCCGGAAGAAAAGACTGTTAGTGAGACTGCCACCACTGCCCTGATCGACGCAGGTGCGGGACTAGGGCAGCCTGTTAGTTACAGGGCGATGAAGTTGTCGATCGAAAAGGCTGAGAGGTATGGCATAGGATTTGTGTCTGTTCGTAACTCCAACCACTATGGGATTGCCGGATACTACGCCATGATGGCATTGGAGCATGACATGATCGGGATCTCCATGACTAATGCTGATGTGTTGGTCGTACCAACTTTCGGGCGTCAAGCCGTGTTTGGCACTAATCCTATAGCTGTAGCTGTTCCCACAGGTCAAGAGCGCCCCTTTGTGTTGGATATGGCTACCAGCACGGTACCACGTGGCAAACTCGAGACATATGACCGCGAAGGGAAGGCCATGCCTCTGGGATGGGCTACGGATGAGAAAGGTATCCCTACCACAGATGCCCGTCGCGTGCTTGACAACTTCCGGGCTCGAAGGGGCGGTGGTCTGTTGCCCTTGGGTGGGGCGGGAGAGCTTTTCAGCGGACACAAGGGATATGGTTTGGCACTCTTGGTCGATATCCTTAGCGCTGTGCTCCCAGGCGCCGCTTACGCAGACACCGTTTATCCTAAGACACCCCAGGGTAAACCGTTGCCAGCCAATCTGGGTCATTTCTTCGGTACCATCAAGGTGGAGGCCTTTCGTTCAGTAGATGGATTCAAGTCGGCAATGGACGATCTGATTCGCCGCCTGAAGAACTCCCCAAAGGCTGAAGGAGCTGACCGCATCTATATTCATGGCGAGAAGGAGTACGAGGAGGCAGAGCGCCGAACTAGAGAAGGCATTCCCTTAGATGCGAAGGTCGAAGCTGATTTGAGAGCGATTGCACGGGAGCTGAATGTCAACTACGACCTGTAGGGAAGCTCCGCACGTTGATTCTTGTTTCAAAGATCCAGGCTGGTTGATGGGGGACTGAGAAGTGGTCTTGTACCGTGTTCCTTACGGAAGAAGTGAGATCGAGTTTGAACTACCTCCAGGCATGAAGGGTACGATCGCCGTGTCTAAGTCAAGACCACCAATCGAAGACGTGCCGGCGGCGATAAAGGCAGCGCTAGGAAGACCTGTCAACTCACTACCAATGCGATCATTGGTCAAGAGGGGAGACAAAGCCTGCATTGTTTTCACGGACATTACTCGTGCGAGTCCAGACCATCAACTTGTTCCACCCATGCTGGCCGAATTGGAGCAGGCTGGAATCCGCGATGAAGACGTTACGCTACTGTGCGGCGTAGGAATGCACCGGCCAAGTACCATGGACGAGAAAATTGCGAAACTAGGTAAGGCCGTGGTGGAACGTTACCGAGTGGTGGACCATGAGCCTCAGAACCCGGAGGCACTTGTTGATCTGGGAACAACCAAGAGCGGAATCCCATTGTCTGTCAACAGGGTCGCGTATGAAGCCGATTTGCTTGTGGCTACAGGAATAGTCGAGCCTCATCAGTACGCCGGGTACTCTGGCGGAGCCAAAACAGTCGCGGTCGGCGCTGCAGGAGAGGCAATGATCGCCTACACTCATGGCCCAGAGATGATCGATCATCTTGGCACGAGGTTAGGGCGGACCGAAGGTAACCCCTTCCAAGAGGCAGTTATTGAGGCGGGCCACCGGGCTAGATTGCGCTTCATCGCCAATGTTGTTATGGATGACGAGAAGCGGATACTGGCTGTTCGTGCCGGGGAGCCAAGATCAACGTTCTCGGAACTGGTTGCATTCGCTAGAAGTGTCTACGAGGTGCCAGTCCCTCGACAGTACGATGTAGCTGTCTGTGGTGTCGGCTATCCGAAGGATGCAAATCTGTATCAAGCAAGTAGGGCACCAAGTTATCTTTTCTTTGCTCCAATATCGGTCGTGAAACCTGGCGGGGCCTTCATTCTACCCGCCCAGTGCGAAGAGGGAGCCGGTAAAGGCGTCGGCGAGCAGCGGTTCTTCGAAGCAATGAAAAACGCGAAGGACATCCCGTCCTTGTTAGCTGATCTGCGCCGCACAGGATATCCGCCCGGTGCTCAGCGGGCTTTTGTCATGGCCAAGGTGTTGGAACAGAATGACGTAGTTGTTGTTGGCTGTGAAGATCCTGAGATTGTTGTAGACGCGAAAATGACTCCTGCTACCGACATGAAAGAAGCCTTCGAAATTGTCAGAAGGAAGTTGGGGTCAGAATTGGATGTGCTTGTTGTTCCGCACGCGCTGCTAACTTTGCCTATTGTGCAGTCCGTGGCTCGATAGACAAATCGATTCGGAACAAGTTCCGTAGCGACATTCGAACCGACCACATGTCGCAGGAGTCACAGGAGTTGTACAATCGTTCCTTCGCAATCATAAGGAAGGCAAGGGAAGAGACTCAGTCATTGATCAAGGGGATTCATCGCTGCGCCTCCCTCTTGGAACTCGGACTGATCTGTAGGCACTAGAATCTTCCTTCGTCATGTGCAAATTCTAGAAGCCTGATCAAGTCGCCTAGTGTGTATTTTCTGGCGCACTCAGGGATTCTCCTCAAAAGCTCTGGTAGGGAAGGGATGAAAGACCGAATCATCATCGGAACCTTAGAGTAGGCGCGTCTGACTTCCTCTATTATCTCCTCCGCGTCTTGCGGGCTGATCGATGTGCCAGCGTATCCCATACTCGTTGCACCAGTAACATGGCCGAACTTGACAAGGATAAGATTGTGCCCACGGTCCTGCCTGTCTAAGCTTTGTGGGTTCTGAGGGATGTCCGGCTCATGGATGTGTTCCAACGAGACTCTTCCGACGTGTGCTCTCGCTGGGACTAATGTCGGAGGGGGTCACTTTCCGCCTAGGGCTGAGATTAGGTCGTACCTCTTCTCGCCTATTGTTGTCTTGGCGTCAGGCCCTGCTACCGAGGCTAGCAGAAGTTCTGTCAGATCGACATTCTTGATTTGGAACTTCCTCGTTTCGACGGCGTCTTCAAAGTTGAAGTAGCAGAACGGGCAGGTCTGGACTATTGCTCTAGCCTCCTTTGGCACGTCTACCTCGATCCTATACGCCGCCACATCCCTCGCTACTTCACGGAAGGCCGATCTGACTCCTCCACCGGCACCGCAGCAACGTGCGTTCTCCTTGTATCTATTGTTGAGCATCTCGTGAAGGGAAATCCCTAGCTCTTTTGCTATCTGTCTTGGTGGCTCGTAGACGCCTACGTGCCTTCCAAGATGGCATGGGTCATGATATGTGGCTTCGATTCGAATTGGATTCCTTGCGATCAGTCTTCCATCGCGCATATACTCGGCGAAAAGCTGTGAGGAATGAAGTACAGGGATTCCCAGCTCTATGCCTAGCTTCTCCGGATAGTCCATCCTGAATGTTCTGAAGCATCCTGCGCATGAGGTGACGATCATCTTGTATCTGTTCTCCCTGACCTTGTCTTTCAAGTAGATAGCAAATCCTCTTGCAAGCTCCAAGTCGTTTATCCTGAATAGTACTGAACCACAGTCTCTTTCTGCGGGCCCCAATATCGCGAAGTCGGCTCCAGCCATGGCAAGTAGCTTAGAAGTCGACCTTGCTACGCTCTGTTCTCTCCAGCTCGCCATGCATCCGACAAAGTAGAGGATTTCCGCTTCCTTCTTCCCGATGGGGATTTGTAGATCTGACGCCCAGTTTGCTCTCGTATCCTCAGGCTCGTCGAGCGGGTTGGCATGGATCCTCAAGCTGTTTAGTACGAACCGGTGTCCTTCCCTGAGCAAGTTCCGCTTATTGTAGGCAAGATATCTCACCTTTCCCACAGCTTTCTCGGGAATATCAATTTCTTTTGCACAGACTTCCTTGCAATTCCCACATTGAGTACATGCGCTCAGGCCTTCGAGAAAGGCAACGGATAGGTGATCAAAGGCGTTTCTCTTATCGTATGCCAGCCTAGCTAGATGGTTCATCACAACCGGGCCGCCATAAGTATCCCAAGCTGCTTGTACAACCGGGCACATGGAAACGCAGGCCCAGCACTCGACGCACTCCTTGAGAGGCTTGATGTCCTCTATTTCATGAGGGTAGATTATGTGAGGACGCTTCATAGAAGACGCGGTATGGACGTATGGACGGATCTTCAAGACCTTGTTGACTCCCTTTTCGACATCAACGACTAGGTCCCTTACCACTGGAAATATGGAGAGAGGGGCGAGTGTGATCTCTTGGGCGTCCTGCGATATGTTCGTCTGGCAGGCTTGGCCTGCCTTTCCGTTTATCATCATCGCACAAGATCCGCACTGGCCCGCCCTGCACTCCCAGCGATAAGCTAACGAGCCGTTGTAGTGGTCATGTATGTGGTGTAGCGCGTCTAGTACACGCATTCCTTCAACATATGGGACATCGTAGGATTCGTATCTGGGTTTGGGATCTCTTGTAGGATCGTATAGCTGTACGTTGACCTTTACGCTCGATCTTGCCATGGGTTCTTCCCTTCTGCTTAGGCTGGAGGCTTGAGTCTTGTGAGGTTGACCGGCTCTAACCTGTGCTTGAGCAGTTTTCCATCCATGTACCATACGATGTGTCTGAGCCAATGTTCATTGTCGGTTTTCGATTTGTCCAACCTATAGTGGGCGCCCCTGCTTTCCGTTCTCAGAATAGAAGCTCGCAACAGAACTTCTGCTACCCGAACTAAGTTGACGGTCTCGAGAGCTTCAACCAGTTCCTTGTTGTATTGTCTCGTACTGGCTTCGGATATTCCTATCTTAGGAAGCATCTTGGAGTCGATTCGCTCAACCTCTTTCAGTCCTTTTGCCAGGCCATCTCCCGTTCTGAAGATGCCTGCGTTCTCCCACATCGCCTTGCTCAATTCAGCCCGGATCTGAGAGGGAGGAATCTCAGCCTTCCCGCTTCCCGGAATCTTGTCGACTCGCTTCAGTTCAAGTTCTATCTCGTCTCTGTCGACGGGTCCCTTGGTCCGACCTTTTGCGAGAGCAGCTGCTCTCTCTCCAGCTATCTTGCCGAACACTTGAGTTGCGGCTATCGAATTGCCTCCGAGTCTGTTTGCTCCATGCACTCCTCCCTGTTCCTCCCCAGCCGCGTATAGCCCTTTGACCTTCGTTTCGCATTCGATATTCGTTCTGACGCCTCCCATGTAGTAGTGCGCTGCAGGGGCGACTTCCATCGGTTCCTTCGTAATATCCACGCCGGCCAGGGAGAACTGCCTATTCATGGTCTTCAGTCTATCCTTGATGATCTCTGCTGGTAGGTGGGAGACTCTGAGGAACACTCCACTGTGAGCGGTTCCTCTTCCTTCGAGAACCTCCCTTGCTATGGATCTCGAGACAACATCGCGAGGTGCTAGGTCTAGTAGCTTGTGATATTTCTCCATGAATCTTTCGTCTTTCGTGTTGAATAGCATGCCGCCCTCCCCTCTGACGCCCTCTGTCACGAGTATGCCCTTGCATGATGGGGGCCACACCATAGCCGTTGGATGAAACTGGAACATCTCCATGTCGGTCAGCTCTGCACCTGCTTCTATCGCGAGGATTCTTCCGTCGCCGGTTGCGGAGGCAGGGTTCGTTGTTACTTCGTACATTCGGCCGGCGCCTCCCGAAGCTAGGATCGCGGCCTTCGTTCTGAAAACCAAGAAGTCGCCGGATTTCACATCCAAGGCTACGGCTCCGGCTATGGTTCCGTTGTTGACCAGTAGCTTGGTAACGAAGATCTCTTCCATGAACGTGATCCCGCGCCTTCTTACCTCATCCACCAAAGCGGAAACCATCTCATGCCCTGTGTAATCTGACACGTAGCACGTTCTAGGATAGCTCTGCTTTCCGAACATGCGCTGTGCAATCTTCCCGTCTGGTGTCCTGTCAAAAACTGCCCCGAACTCTTCCAAGTCGAATATTCTATCCGGGGCTTCTTTCACCAATATCTCAGCTAAGTCTTGGTCGTTGAGCCACGCACCGCCTTCAAGTGTGTCTTGGAAGTGTGAGTCGAAGTTGTCTTTTGGGTCTGAATTTCCTAAAGCCGCGTTGTAGCCTCCTTCAGCCATTACTGTGTGCGCCTTGCCAAGCATCTCCTTGCCGACAATGGTTACATCGATGTTGTATCGTGATGCTTCGATTCCAGCTCTAAGCCCAGCTCCTCCGGCTCCGATGATCAGAACGTCTTGTTCGACGACTTCGTAGCTCACGGCTAGCCACCTCATCTAGTTCGCGGGATTCTAGTCACAAGGATAAATAGTCATGGGATTTGCAAGGTCGAGGCCTACTGGGAGACGCCTAAGGTCTTCAGAATCTCCGTTAGTCTGTCCTGTGCTGACCGTTGAATGATGTCATGAAGATTCTTTCCGCGTGAATCTATTGTGACAGTCATCGGGCCGAATTCCTCGACCTCCAATATCCATAGAGCCTCAGGCATTCCCAAGTCATACCATTCGACACCTTTCACAGCTCTTATTCTCTGTGAGGCCAGAACAGCTGCTCCGCCTGTGAAGTCGCAATAAACTGCGCCGAACCTTTTCGCTGCTTCAGCGGTTTTTGCTCCCATACCTGCTTTACCAACAATGATTCGAGGCTTCAGCTTCTCAACGAATTCTGCTTCGTAGGCTTCCATTCTAGTGCTCGTCGTTGGTCCAGCTGCCACTATTCTCCACTTTTCTTTCTCCTTGACGGCTATTGGCCCGCAGTGAAATATGGCGCCTCCCTCAAAGCTAACTGGAATCGGCTTTCCTGTTCTAACATGTTCAAGTGCCCGTCTATGCGCCTGGTCCCTAGCAGTGATCATGATTCCGCTGACGTACACAGTGTCTCCTATGTTGGGCTTTCTGGCATCAGTCTCACTGACCGGTGTCCTGAACCTGAACGTGGCCATCTGAATCCCTCTCAGCTCATCATCTCCACGGTTCCATCTCTATGGATGCGTGCAGTTGCTCGTCTCGCGGCCCAGCACTGCATGTTCAATCCCACGGGTAGGCTGGCTGTGTGGCAGTGAGCGTATTCTATGTTCACACCTAGTGAGGTGAAGGTTCCGCCCAGCCCCATGGGTCCTATTCCGGTCATGTTTATCGCGCTCAGAAGAGCCCTCTCAAGATCGGCGATCTCTGGCTCGGGATGCCGCGCATTTATCGGTCTGAGAAGAGCTTTCTTCGCCAGTTTCAAAGCGATGTCCGCTGAACCTCCGACTCCGACGCCGACGATGGTCGGAGGGCAGGGTTGAGCGCCTGCTCTAATCACCTGATCAATCACGAATCGTTTAAGAGCGGATACGCCTTCCGCCGGCGTCAACATAGCGAAACTGCTCATGTTCTCTGATCCCGCGCCCTTAGGCATGGCTGTTAGTTCAATGTTGTCTCCATCGCCAATGTCCCAGTTGATGTAGGGCATGTTCGTGCCCGTGTTGTCTCCACTATTTTTCCTTGTTAGAGGGTGGACAGCGTTTGGTCTCAGTGGCACCTCCACGGTGGCCGTCCTCACGGCCGCTAGCAAAACCTCCGGGATAAAGGAGAAGTCGCCGAAATCTTTTCCGACAGTCACATAGAACAAAACGATCCCTGTGTCCTGACAGATAGGAGTCTTGCCACTCTCCCCCAAGTTGATGTTGTCGAGTATTGCTTTGAGCTGCGTTTTTCCCGCTTCAGAGGTCTCCTTCTCGTAGGCGTTGTTCAGAGCTTCCTTTACATCCTTAGGTAAGTAGATGACGGCTCGCCTTAAGATCTCCACAGCGGTCTTCTCAACCGTTTTCTCTATTCCCAACAAGAATCCTCCATGAGGTCGCAGACCTCTAAGACCAGCATATATACAGCTTTTCGTTCGGACAACATGATAAGACTTCAGCGGAGACACGATTGCTTGAGCTTCAGATCAGAGATTCCAGACATGAACATGGTTTCAGTTCTTGAATCCAAGTAACCTAACCCTACACCCAACAAATTTGGAGTCGTCGATGAAACTGTTAAGAACTCTGTCTGTGGCGGGGCTCTGCTAGACTGAGGCCCAGAGAACCTAGATTGTCATAATGGTAGACGATACCAACCTTGCTCTATCCGAACGGATGAAACACTTTCATTACTCTCTTTTCCTTAAATAATAGAAAGGCGAAACTCAACTGAGTCTTGGTGTTGAGCCTTCTTGGCAGATCAGAAGGAGAGAACGAAAGAGAAAGACGATGAACCCGAAAGGCAGAAACAGTATGAGACTATTGAAGATCTTCCAGGGGTTGGGCCAGCCACAGCCGAGAAACTTCGTGAGCTAGGCTTCCAAACGGTCGAATCGCTTGCGATCGCAACCGTCAAAGAACTTGTCCCTGCAGGAATCGGAGAGAAACAAGCTGCAAAGATAATCTCTGAAGCAAGAAACTGCATCGCCTTGACTTTCATGAGGGCTGACGAACTGATTAAGATGAGGCAGGATGTCCAGCGCTTAACGACGGGAAGCAAAGCAATCGACGAATTGGTTGGAGGAGGACTCGAGACCCAAACGATAACCGAATTCTACGGAGAATACGGAGTAGGAAAATCTGTTCTGTGTCATCAACTCGCCGTAAACGCTCAACTTCCTCAAGAGAGGGGAGGACTGAACGGTGCCGCGCTCTACTTGGACACTGAGAATACTTTTCGGCCGGAATGGATCATACGAATGGCAGAACCTCTCGGCCTAGATCCCAAAGAGATCGCCCAGAAGATAATCTATTCCGAAGCATACAATTCTGATCACCAGATACTTCTTCTAGAGAAAGCAGACAAGGTCATCAAAGAAAACAATGTCCGCCTCATCATTGTAGATTCGCTGACATCACATTTCAGAAGCGAGTATCTCGGCAGAGAGATGCTTGCCGAACGCCAACAGAAACTGAACGCTCACATGCACAGACTCGTCAGACTTGCAAGAGCTTTCAACGCAGCCGCAGTCGTAACCAACCAAGTCATGGCCAAGCCTGACCAATTCTTCGCCATGGCCGTTGAACCAGTCGGAGGCCACGTCGTCGCCCACACGTGTCTACACCCCGACACCTTGGTTCAGTTGGATGACGGATCCATCACAAAGATCAGCTCAGTTCATAATCCTCAGACGTTGACAGCCGTAGATCTGGAGAGGGATCTGCAAGTTGCAACTGGGAGATGCGCCGGAGTATGGACGACCGAATTGCCTGAGATCCTTTCCATACGGGCTGGTTTCGACATCAGGGCTTCACCTAATCACCGATTTTTCAAGCTGCAGGATTTTGATGTTACCGAGGTACAGGCCAAAAACCTGCGTGTAGGTGACTATCTGGCTTACCCGCGAAAGATAGAAACTAAGGGCAGTCTCCAAGCCCTTCCTGCAATGCAACCAAAGCGATTCTACAAGCTCACGAAGCGAGGATCAGAACTCGTGAAATCAGGTCTTCGAGTCAATGAAGTGACCAGAGAACGCCTTGCAGAGGCCACACAACTTACGAAACGAACATTGCGTCGAATTCTGAACGAGAGCTTCCCTGCGGAGATGAAAGCGTTTGAGAAGATGGCCGAACTCGCAGGGCTGAACAAAGCGTTTCTCGAAGAGTGCAAACCTCATTATTCCTACAAGTGGCGACCACTGCGCATACCCTCTCACCTAGAGCCAAAGCTTGCCCAAGCATTGGGATACGTGCTCGGAGACGGAAATCTAGGCAAGAGAAGCATCCGTCTAAGAGATCAACGATTGCCCGTCTTGACGGCCTATGAGGGGATCTTTGAGAAGACTTTCGGCGTGAATGTGAAGATTGATCGAATTCAAAGGCGTTGCTACCAGCTCGCAATCAACTCCAATGAGATCACGACCCTCTTCAAGTGGCTCATCGACAACTGGAGAGATGTCGTGCCAAGGTCGCCGCGAGAATGCGTGGCCCGGTTCATAAGAGGCTTAGCCGACGCTGAAGGATCTGTGCCAGGATGGATGTACATCGCGCAGAAGGACAGATCTGTCCTTGAGATCGTTCAGCTGCTGTTGCTTAGGTTCGGCGTTAAGTCTACGATCCGTAGAGCCACGGGATCTTACCTGCTTCGCATAGCCGAGGGCACATCCTTGGCAAACTTCCAGAGCGAGATTGGCCTGACAGCTCCGGACAAAGCGCGAAAGTTGGCCAAAGCTGTGTCCAATAGATCGCGCATCGGGGGTGACCTTATTCCGGTTGATCGCCAAATTCTTTGGGATCTAGCTGAGTCGGTTGGTATTAGGCCGTCGAAGCTTGTCAAACACAGAGATGCATCTGCGATGACTAGATCTTTGCTAGCCAAGTTTGTGAGAACGATCAAGAACAGGCACGAATACAGGAGCGCTTGCCGAGATACGGTGGCGAAGCTCGAAAAGCTTGAAAGACTTGTCAAATCCTCCCTAGGATGGGAAAAGATAAGATCGATCAGCAGCCTAGAAGCGGACACGCCGGTTCACGACATCACCGTGTCGCCGCATGCCAACTTCGTGGCAAATGGTCTACTCGTCCACAACAGTCATACACGTATCTTTCTGAGGAGGACTGCGAGTGGTCCTGTGAGGATCGCTCGGTTGGTGTCGAGTCCGTACTTGCCTGAAGGTGAGAGGATTTTCAAGGTGACTGGGGAAGGTATTCAAGATATCACGGAGGAAGATGAGGTCAAAAGGCGCAGGTAGCGATGGTTGAGGGATCAAGGAACGAGGTCTCCCAGTATTTCCAGTTCATAATAGAGAGGAGGCTGGGTGAGGCTGAGAAGAAGCTTGAGGAGATTAAGCAAGTGTTTGGACGGTCACAGCAGGAGGCAGGATATCTCAAGGCCCTTGAAGGTTTGCTGCTGACCTATCGATCCGACAACGACAGATACCTGTACTTGGCGAATACCGAGTTCACTGGCAAGAACGTTGAGGCTCTAAAGAAGGAGTTTGGTGAGCCGGCGGAAAGTCCGCTTCACGCCGATTATGATAGGGGATATTTCTCGGCGCTCGTTGATTTCATGAGGGCGGTTGGTAGGCTCAGACCGTGGCGCAGCAAGCAATCCAGAAAGGCGGCTGAAAAGAACTCAGTAGCCAAGGAGTCTTCAGCAGCTCAATAGGGGCTGAGCGTGAACAGAAGCATCCAGACCGCCGCCCAAACAAAGATGAAGGTGCCGGATCCCAGCGAAGCAGATCTGTACTTTCCCTTCAACTGCCCTTCGCCATACTTGAGACCATATCTGAATAGGAGAAAAGACGCCACGTAGATGACGAAAGCCACGGCAATGCCCATTTCTCCTTTGAGGCGTAGGACAAAGCATATCAGTGCGGCGACTATAGCCAGCAAAAACCTGGACCAATAGACAATGCTTGAGGGCCTAATGGTTTGAAGGGTGGAAGCCCCCGTGGGTGGATTCGCAGATTTGAAGCTTGAGATGTCGAGCTTAGACATTGCAGCCATTACCCTTGAGCTGGAACCTCTCATTAAGGAGAAATACGTAGATAACATTTATCAAATTGACAGCAAGACGTTTCTCTTCAAATTCCGAACGGGCGACTTCAACCTCATAATTGAAGTGGGTAGGAGAATCCACCTTACTAAGTATGAGGTTCAGATTCCCAGAGAGCCATCGCAGTTCTGTATGGCGCTGAGAAAACGCCTCAGAGGAGGACGTTTGATCAGCGTTCAGCAATATGAATTTGAACGAACGGTCATCCTACACATCGAAACTGCCGAACAGACGTACCAGGTCATTGTGGAGTTCTTCAGAAGAGGCAATCTTGTGGTGGTAGATGGATCGGGAACGATTTCGCTCGCGCTATCCTATGCCCGGATGCGTGACAGAAACGTCGTTAAAGGTGAGGTTTTCAAACATGCGCCTCCTTCCGGGTTGAATCCATTCAAGCAATTGTTGGACGGCCTGTCACGTATCAAAGGATTTGGCTCAATCCCGACAACAAAAGCCCTGGTCATGACGTTCTCGATAGGAGGAGTTATCGCAAAGGAGGTTCTGCTTCGTTCAGGATTGAAAGATGTCCCTGCAAATGAGCTTACGGAGCAGGACCTGTCCGCCATTCGGGACGCCATGCAGAAGCTGCAGTCAGAACTTCAAAGCCGCAACTTGAACCCCGCCATTATTCTCAGCGATGGCGGAGAGCCATATGACGTAGCTCCCCTCCCCTTCAGGTCATACGATCATAACCCCCAGACAAGGTGTGCTACCTTCAACGATGCGGCAGACGAGTACTTCACTGCGCTAACTCGTCAAACCATGGTTGGCAAGAAGAGAGACGAAGTCCTGAAGGATGAGCAGAAGCTAATTCGGGTGAGAGATATGCAGCAGAGACAGCTAGAAGATCTCAGCCAAGCAATTGAAGAGAACAACCTCAAGGGCCAACTGATCATCAAGAACCTTCATCAAATCCAACAGGTCAAAACTGAAGTCTTGGCAAGGAAAGAGGAAGGGCTTCGCTCAGAGCAAGTGCTATCTGAAGTCCAGAAATCGCTGGCCAAAGCAAATGTTCCGATTCAAGTCAAGTCCATAGATCTCAAGAAGGGAATTCTACATCTCGAAATAGAGAAGACCGTCGTAAGCTTGCGCCTTGCACGCAGACCCCAAGATGAGGCCGACAACTACTTCCGTTCGGGAAAGAAAGCAAAGGTGAAAATGATAGGTCTTCGGAAAGCTATCGAGGAGACATCTGCTAGGCTAGGAACCATCGAGAGCAAGAAGGAACGGGCCGAAGTCTCGTTGGAACTCAAGAAGAGGAAGGAGCGGGCTTGGTACGAGAAGTTTCGATGGTTTCATTCCTCGGAAGGCTTTCTGGTTCTGGCGGGAAGAGATGCAACGACTAATGAGTTGCTAATCAAGAAGCATACCGCACCATCCGACATCGTTTTGCACGCAGATGCTCACGGAGCACCGTTCGTAGTCATAAAAAATGATTCTAGGACTGTCACAGACTCAACGATTCTGGAGGCTGCGCAACTCGCAGTCTCGAACAGCACGCTATGGAAACAGGAGGTCGCCTCAGGAGACGCGTTCTGGGTGCGTCCTGAGCAGGTGAGCAAGAAAGCTCCATCAGGTCAGTACCTGACCAGGGGGGCGTTCATGGTTACTGGGAAGAGAAGCTATGTGAAGGGAGTGAAGCTTCGTCTCGCGGTAGGTGTGCAGATTAATGAAGAGGGTGTTCAGATAATTGGAGGGCCACCAAGCGCAGTTCGAACGCATTCCGCAGCCTATGTTGAGGTCGTCCCTGGAGCTACTGCTCGTCATGACCTTGCGAAAAGGATAGCAACTGAACTTTCGAGAAGACTGAAGCTCAAATCACTAGATGTTAACCGCGTGTTGGAGTTTCTTCCTCCGGGACCAGGCGAAATCATTTCTCGGGTGTAGCAGTTCGCTCAGAAACTCTTAATATTCCTCCGGCTCAGTCTCAGACAGAGGATCAAAGATGTCCGGGGCTAGCCGTGAGGTCAAGGTAAAGGATGTGATGTCCTCTCCGGTCATCACTGTCAATGAATCGGAGTCTGCAGCGCTGGTTTCTCAGCTAATGGTCAAACACAATATTGGCAGCATAGTGGTTGTGAGCAAGAAGAAAGACCCGCTCGGAATCATAACGGAGCGGGATATTGTGAAGAGGGTTGCCTCAAAGAATCTGGTTCCGGCAAAGGTGAGAGCCTCGGAGATTATGAGCAAGCCGTTGAAGACGGTCGACCTCGCAATAGAGATCACTGATGCCATGAGGAAAATGAGAGCGTCGCGTGTTGAAAGGCTCGGCGTCTTAGACGCAGGAAAACTGGTTGGAATAGTCTCTAGCTCAGACATTCTGAGGATAACTCCTGCTCTTATTGACTTGGCAACCGAGAAGTCGCGGATAGGCGCAGTTCCTGAACGTGAAAGAGTTAGTCTAGCTGGATATTGCGCCCAATGCGGAGGGTGGTCAGAAAACCTCAGGGAAAGCGACGGAAAGTTTCTTTGCAGTGACTGCCTCTCTGACCTTGAAGAGGAGGTTAGGCAGCACTGAGTTCTTTCTTTACAAGTGAGCTGGTGACCGTAAGGCGGTAGGTCTCTTCGGGCGGGTCACCCCAGAGTGTCTGTCTCAAAGCCTGATGTCGTCAACATCTTGGGCGTCAGGATATACCAAAATGGCAGGTTGATAGAGGGCGGCATATCGATCGCCGATGGCAAGATCGCTAAGCTTGGAAGGGAGGCTTCTCTTCCGTCAGGTGCAGAGACGGTTGAGGCAAGAGGTCTCGTCGCGTTTCCAGGCCTGATAGACGTTCACGTGCATCTGAGGGATTTGCAGCAGTCGTACAAGGAGGACTACTTCTCGGGGACCTGTGCCGCAGCGGCGGGCGGCTTCACGACTCTGATCGACATGCCGAACACAAGCCCGGTGACAGATAGCGCAGAACGCCTCAGAGAGAAGATGGATCTCGCCAAGCGGAAGATAGTTGTCAATGTGGGCCTCAACGTTGTTCCTTCAAGTTTGGACGAAGTCACAGAGTCTAGAAGCTTGGCGATGGGATACAAGATCAACCTGGTGAAACAGTGGAGTAGCCTGCCGACAGACGATGTTTCGCTTAGGTCTTTGACTGATAGGGCAGCTGCGATCGGGAAGATCGTGATCTTTCACGCGGAGGAGGGCGGAATGGTGAGTGAGCTTGAGAGCAAGCTCAAGGAGAACGCCTCTCTTAGATCATATTACAGGGCTCATCCTCCTGAGGCTGAGGATGCCGCGGTGGCGAGAGTGCTCGGGTGCGCAACGGGGCGAAGCGCAAGGATCCATTTCTGCCATGTCAGTTCAGTCAGCTCTCTCAGGCTAATTCAGAAGGCGAGACGTGAAGGAAGGCATGTGACCTGTGAAACCACTCCTCACCACATGCTTCTGAGCGAGGAGTCATCATCCAAGCTAGGTGGAGTCAGCATTATGGATCCTCCCTTAAGAAGGAGGGAAACCGCGAGAAAGCTATTCGAGGCCTTGAGAAGGCGAATCGTAGATATAGTGGCGAGCGATCATGCGCCTCACTCAACAGAGGAGAAGACACGGGCCAATTGGTGGGAGATCCCTCCTGGAATACCTGGCCTCGAAACGACCGCGCCACTGCTACTTACGGAAGTCGCGAAAGGGACGATATCTCTTAAGAGAGTTGTCGAGGCGCTCGCTGAATCACCGGCTAGGATCTTCGGAATCAATCGTGGCGAACTGAGAGAGGGCGCAGCAGCCGACATCATTCTTGTTGATATGAAACGCGGGTTCAGGATAGACTCCTCTGCGTTCTTTTCGAAAGCGAAGTACTCTCCATTCGATGGCCGAAAAGTGACTGGGAAAGTCGTCAAGACGTTCGTTGGTGGCAAGCTTGTTTACGATGAGGGCAGAATCGTAGGAGAACCGGGAATGGGATCGATCATCTATCCAAAGACGGTGGACTGAAGCCCATGTGCTTGCCTCTCCGCCAATCACAAGGAAACGAAGAGTTGTGAGCATGAATTGAAGTTTATCGCCGACGGAATGGTTGGCCGCCTCGCCAGATGGCTTAGGCTGATTGGAAACGATGTCGTGTATTCAAGAGATTTGACGGACAACGAGCTGATAAAGAGAGCCGTCACAGAGGCAAGAATCTTGCTAACTAGCGATGTCGAGCTCTATAGGAGGGCCGTTGCTGACGGGGCAGACTCCTTTCTGGTCAAAGGTAGAACCGAGGCTGAGAGGCTCGCACGAATAGCCAAGAGATTCAGGATTGACCTAGACATCAATACGGCGACTTCTCGATGTCCCACCTGCAACGCAACCATCAGACCGGTCAAGAAGGAACAGGTGAAAGGAATGGTTCCCGCTTCCACGTACAAAGTGTTCAATGAGTTCTGGGAGTGCACAAATAGGGACTGTGGTAAGATATACTGGCAGGGGAGTCACTGGAAGAAGATAGGTGAGCATCTGTCCAAGGCTGAGAGGCTGGCCAGCGAAAGGTGAGCGGCATTGTTTGATCTCACAACGGAAGAGGGCAAGTATCTTGTTCAACTCGCAAGGAGCACCATAACTGCTTTTCTTAAATCTAGAAAAATGCCTCCTACGCCGTCGGATGCGCCAACCAAGCTGAATGAGAAGTGTGGCGTCTTCGTCACATTGAACAGCGTTAAGAATGGCCACGAGCTGAGGGGGTGCATAGGTTTTCCGTTGCCTGACTATCCCCTTGTTGAGGCAACGATGCGTTCCGCAGTTGAGGCTGCTACCGGTGATCCGAGGTTCAGCCCTGTCTCGTTGAAGGAGTTTCAGAGCGAAGTCGTGGTGGAGGTAAGCGTCTTGACTCCGCCGGAGCTCGTTGAGGTTTCTGATCCTCGGACCTACCCGGGTAAGATCAAGGTAGGCAGGGACGGTCTCATCGTAGAGAGAGGCGCATACAGGGGATTGTTGTTGCCTCAGGTTCCTGTTGAATGGGGCTGGGATGAGGAAGATTTCCTGTCTCAATGTTGTCTCAAGGCCGGGCTCTCTCCTGACGCTTGGCTTGTTAAAGGGACGAAGATATCGAAGTTTCAGGCTATTATATTCCAAGAGGACAGACCCGGCGGAGAGATCACGCCTAGACCTCTGAAGACCGGAGGGACTGGATGAGAGTCTACTTGTCTCCCTGCGGGATGGGAGTGGGACATGTATCCCGCTGCAGAACGATCGTGGATGCACTCGTTGAATGTGACTGTTCTGTGCTTGTCTCAACGTATTCTACTGGACTGGAATACGCGAGGAGGCTGGGATATCCAGCTGTAGAGACAGTTCCCGTGTGGTTGAAGAGGAATAGTGAAGGCAGAATTGACTTCAAGCTGACTGCAGCCACATCACCGGGCCTCTTTCGAGGCCTCTGGTCTATAATGCGGCAGATCGTAGCGGAAATAGGGAATATTCAGCGCTTCAGACCTACTCTGGTGATTTCTGATTCGAGGCCGTCATCTCTCATAGCTGCGAGGCTCCTTGGAGTTCCCAGCATAGCCATACTGAACCAGTTCAAGGTCAGGATAGCCCGAAGGCCAGGCAAGGGGCACACGGGCCCCCTTGAAAGGGCCTTCTTCTTCATCGCTAACGTCGTCTGGTGGTTCGTTAGCGTAGTGATCGGTTGGTTCTGGTCGTTTGCGGATAGGATTCTGATTCCTGACCTTCCGCCTCCGCATACAATATCTTCTGACAATCTGTCGATTCCTAGGAGGTGCGCCGGAAAGGTGGAGTTCATAGGACCTCTTCTAAACACATCAAGTTGTGACTCGCCGAAGCGCGCCGGAGAAGATCGGTTTGGCCACGCCTCGGGCATGCCTATGATCCTAGTGCCTCTCAGCGTTTCGCCTGAAGAGGGGTATGGCTTCACCGGGCGCGTCGAGAGGATTCTGGAGGAGCTGTCTGACAGGTATCAGATAGTTATGTCCAGGGGGAGAGTGTCAGGCTCAACTGAAGCGGAGAGGAAAGGCAATCTGAAAGTTTACGATTGGATACCTGCCCTTGACAAGTATCTTGATGCCTGTGACTTGGTCGTGAGTCGTGCGGGACATGTGACCGTCCTAAGCTCATTGGCGTACGGTAAGCCTCTATTGATCATCCCTATTCCCGATCATCCAGAGCAGCTGAGCAATGCTCGTAGAGCGTCTGAACTCGGTGCAGCTACGGTCCTAGCCGCAGACGAGTTAACGGCTGATCGCCTTGGTTCAACGATCGACCGTATGCTCAACTCACCGGAATATGCAAGGCGAGCCGCTGAGATTCGAGATCTTACATGTGGGATGAAGGGTTTAGAAAGAGTAATTGCCGCGGTGACGGAGTTATCACAGGAAGGCGGTGGCGCTTGCTGAGTATGCCGAGAGAGCTTGTGAAGGAGAAACTTCTGGCTTTTCTCAAGGAAGACGTCGGTCAGGCAGATATTACTTCTCAGCTCGTGATTCCGCAGGACGCCCTTGCTAAAGCTGATATCGTAGCGAAGGATAGCGGCGTCGTGGCCGGGCTTGAAGAAGCGCAGATCCTGCTTGAAGCAATGGGTCTTATAGGCAAATCGTTGGTTGCAGATGGCGCTGCCATCAAGTCAGGCGCGATTCTGATGCATATCGAGGGCAACGCCCGAGACCTCTTGACCGTTGAGAGGACATTGCTGAACATTATATCGCGGATGAGTGGAATCGCCACGAAGACAAGGATTCTGCAAGACGCAGCGTCGGACGCCAATCCTTCCGTTAAAGTCGTCTCGACTAGAAAGGTGGCTCCTGGTTGTCTTTACTTTGACAAGCGGGCAGTCATGATCGGAGGCGGAGATTCTCACAGATTCCATCTAGACGACCTTATCCTGATCAAGGACAATCACAAGGCACTGGCAGGAAGTATTAGAGAAGCTGTGCAGATAGCGAAAATCGGATCTTTCACGAAGAAGATTGAGGTTGAGGTCACCTCAGCCGGCGAGGCAATTGAGGCGGCTGAGGCTGGAGCTGACATACTGATGTTTGACAATATGAGCCCCAGCTCGATCAAGGCTGCGGTGCAGCTGTTGGAACGCAGGGGGATGAGAAAGCGTCTGGTTCTTGAAGCAAGCGGCGGAATTGACGAAACAAACATTTCAGAGTTTGCTCGTTCAGGTGTAGACATACTGAGCCTAGGCTCTTTGACACACAGCGTCAAAGCGTTTGACGTGAGCCTAGAAGTGAGAAGTCCAAGTAGGCGCTGACTGTCACACGTGGCTCTGTTTCTTTTTTGCTATATGAGCTGAAGATCCAACGATTAGGGCCTTGTCGGCTCCAACGCCATGCCTCAGTCTCAAGCGGCAGACCAGAGTTCGTTATCAACGTCTTGTGCGCTTGCCATGCTGTAGCTCTGCAATACAATCCAAGAAGGCGCGTAGCTCAGTCTCCACATTGAATCGATACGCTTGGGCGTTGCCGATCTTCCTAGTCCCACTCACATATCCAAACTTCTTCAGGTGCTGTAAGGCGGATTTCACGGTCTTGTAGTCGAGCTTCGTGGATTCGGAGAGCATGGAAACTGTCTGTTCCATGTCGCCAACTATTCTAGCTTCTTCCAGAACTCGCGCCACTGGATCCCTGAATAGGCTAGACAATGGGCCGTCGAAGACGCCTGCTCTAGTCCTTCCCATGGCTCTCCATCTCCCCCAATGAGTATGATAGTGATACAAAACATTTCGTTTGACTCCAAGAAGATTGGAAACAAATCCGAGGCCGGCCGGCCCCCCGACACATCACGATGACTTGACAGAGCCTTACAGGTCTATCTTCTTTAGCCTCTTCAATGCGTCTTGGACAAGAAGGTCAATCTGGAGGTCCTTCTCGATGCTCTCTATCGTCTGGAGTTTCGCGGATGTGGCGGGTTTTTGGGGTACGAATGTGCAGCCTTGAACCTTTCTTATTGAGGTGTTATAGGTGCCTATTCGCTGAGCCAGAGCTTGAATCTCCATCTTGTCCAGGCCGATCAATGGTCGATAGATAGGTAGCCACGCGGCTTCGCTGATTGCTGAAAGATTCAGGAGTGTTTGAGAGGCCACTTGCCCGAGGCTCTCCCCCGTCGCGATTCCCAGTGCCTGCTGCTTATTGGCGATTGAGCATGCGACTCTATACATCATGCGCTTGCAGAGGACGCATCTGTACCTTGTTTCTTTCACTCTTGAGATTGCGTCTAGGATCTTGGCAAAAGGTGCAATGATCATCCGGTATTTGCTGACAGGAGCGTACTCTCTCAGTTTTCTCGCTACGTCGACTGCTTTCTGCTCATAGTCTCTTCCGGCGTAGGGAGCCATATCTATGAAGAGAGGGATCACATGGCTGCCCCTCTTCATCATCAGCCATGACGCCACAGGGCTGTCGATGCCTCCGGAAAGCATTCCGACAAGTCTTCCCTGAGATCCATATGGTAGGCCACCGCATCCCGCTGTGCGCTTATCATATAGGTAGGCGGTTTTTCCTCTAATCTCGACGTAGATAGTCTTCTTAGGATCTTCGAGGTCCACTTTGACGTTGTCCTTTCCAAGATGGGTGAGGATGGCGGCTCCAGCTTCTCTTTCAATATCTTTGCTTGAGGCAGGGTAGGAGCCCACGACGTGAGCCCTGACCGCAAAGCTATCGCCCTTCGAAATCCGAGTCTCAGCGTACCTCGTCACGGCTTCTGTAAGCGTAGCCGGGTCGCTGGGCAGCTTGGCAGCGCTCATTGTGGCTGCTACTCCGAATACCTTGGAGCATGCTTCAGCCGCGCTGATGTCATTCAGACCGGAGACTACGATTCTTCCGGCGTCGATTGTTGTCTTGAAGCCTCCGAAACCTGAACGCCTCAACCTCCAACGCAGGTGTTCAAGAAGGGTTCTCTGCAATGAGCCTCTCACGTAGGGGCTCTTCAGAATGATCTCAGATGTGGAGATGAGTATGACAGGTTCTATACGGGCCTCCTCCTTACGGAGCGCTTCGACTTCTTGGTCTGGGTTCAGTTTTCTTCTGCTAGCTTGGCCTCCCAATACTCAATCCATTTCGGCGAGCCCAGGCGCTCGCTCATTCTCCTGCACTTCTTTAGTAGGGATATTCTCTTCCTTTTTGGTAGGTTCTTTACATAGTGCTTCAGCTTCTGGAATTCTTTGTCTTTCTCGTGGATGGCCTTTCCCTCGCTCGCTATTATGAAGCAGAAAGGCCCGAGGAAGGGGTTTCTATTCATCATCTTGACGAAGTCTCTTCTTGCACATGCGTACAGTTTGATTGGGCCAAGTTTGTAGGCTGACATCCTGAACTCCGAGGAAAACTGGACAAACTGTAGGAGAGTTGTCTTGTCTCCCATCAGTGTGAAGATGTCGTAGTCGCTGCCGAAGGAATAGTCGCCCCTTGCTCTCGAACCGTAGAGAACTATGGCTAGGATCTTGATCTTGTATTTGTTGCCGATCGCCAAAACTGTCTTCTTGATCTTTTCAAGAGCTGGTTCCATCGCTGGTCACATTGTGGAACATAGATTTCACCTGAGACAATTTCAAGGTTCGGTCTCTGTACGGCCGGCCGACTGGCTGCGATTAGCCGTCCGTACGCGACTGTCAAAGTGTATCTCTGAATGATCGTTGGCATCGATGTGCACAAGAACTATTGTGAACGATCGTTCCAAGTCTGCGAGAATAGACGGGCATAGGTTGCTTTCAGAGCCCGGATGAATTGAGTTGGTAGCGTTAACGAGGATGAGGGCGTTGGTATAACTTTTTATACCTTGCACCCGATAGCCTCCTTGAGGACAGATGGGGACGACGGTCGTGATCAAGGGGGTTGATGAGAAGGCCTACAGAAGACTGAAAGGTGAAGCGATGCGAACGGGGCTGAAGGTTGGAGAGGCAGCGTCTCAAGCGTTCAGGCTGTGGGTCCAGCAGAGGATACCCTCGAAGGCCCGCGACATTGAGAGATTGAGGCGTGCCTGTCAAAGAATGGATGAGAATCGGTCTAAGCTGAGAGTCTTGGAAGATTGGTCCAGCGTGAAGGTCATAAGACAGTGGAGAGAGCACCTAAGATCTTAGTCATCGACGCTTCGGTGGCTGTGAAGTGGTTCATTCCTGAATATGACTCAGCAAAGGCGATAGCGATGCGAGACAAGCTTGTTGATGGGAAACTGAACCTCGTAGCCCCTGATCTTCTCGCCTACGAGGTTGCAAACACTCTCCGGTTTCACCCCGAGATCGCTGAGAAGCAAATCGAACAGGACGTAGAAGATCTTATGGCCCTAGACATAGATCTTGTGACGCCATCAAGCGAGCTAGTTGCCACAGCTGTCAACATGGCTAGAGATCTTGAAATGACAGTGTATGACGCGTCGTACCTTGCAGTTGCGCAAGACATACCCACCTCCTTCGTGACAGCTGACAGGACGCTGTATGCAAGAGCCGAAAGAACCGGCTCCGTGCTTCTTCTTGAAAACTCGGAAAAAACGTGGATGTTACTGTAGAACCTGATGTCGCTCCGACATATTCGGCTTCGGGACGATACATCGGTGAACCCTTGGATGACCTAGATGTTTCAGCCGACGCTCATTCCACAGTGCGGCTGGAATTGTGCATACACTCTCGCGCCTCCAGCTCCTCGATTCTCTGGGGCGTGAAGCTTTCATCCAGTACTGCGGAGCCGGAGTCGGCTGCAACCATCCTCAACCTTCAAGAGCCCCCTGAACAGAGCAGAATAGTCACTGCCAGCTTAAAGCGTTCTGAAGAAGAAAGGATTGTCCAGTCTCGAAGTGCGAACTACTTCGAAAAAGCGGGCGGAGTTTGAGGCGTGGCGCTTGGGCTTTCGCTTCTCAGCTCATGCAGAATTACCAGAGCCTCTCCAAGTGGTATCCCGATCTGTATGCTCAGCTCCTTTGGCGTAATATTCGGCTTCTCGCCCAGTATCATAGTTGAGACGTAACGCTTGTGGCTTCTGTACATAACCAAGGCGTGAGCTGTATCGACTAGTAGAGGCCAGAGGGGCGATTTCGCATATTCACTTAGTTCTGAGGACACTGTCTTAGACCTGTTGATCCAAGTAGGATAGTGCCCGATTTTACTCTTCCCCACGCCAGCAGCGCCAGTCCAACTCTCACGTTCTGGCCTGGGTTCTCTCATAGATTCGTCTCAGGGTCCAGCGAATCGCGTTACGAAGCTCCTGAAGGCGCCTATCGTCTCCGTAATTCTTGACCACCAGCCTTTTCATCAGATTTCCATCCTGCTCAAGAGCGTATGATAAGACATTGTCGGGGCTCATCTGGCCCGCTCTGGCTGCAGCGTCGTCTCTGCTGCGCATAGGCTCTAGGACACGGCCCACTAGGAAGGCTCTGAAAGGCGGAGCGGAGACATCGAACTTCATGCCAGGCGCCGGAGTGACGATCAGCTCAGTCTCAGCCTCGGAGGCATCTGCCAAATGCACTCCGTCAGGTGTCTTCAATGGTACAACCTGTCTTATGCCCTCTACTTGCGGAACCGTGGGCGGGCTGGGGCCGGGCGACGGGGGCATAGGCTTAGGGACCTCCATCTTTTTGAAGCTCTTTTCCGCTAAGCTGGCGTCCACAACTTCTAGGAGTGACTTTAGCTTTGATGCCTCGTCCTGTATCTCAAGCATACGCTTCTCTAGGTAGGCTTTCACCTCGGCGAGCCTCCTGACCGACTCTTCCTCACTCATCTTTCAGCTCCTCCCGGGCGCATATAGCGAAATCAGGGCAGTACAGTTCGCATAGTCCACAGAGGCTACAGTCCTCAGCTCTTCTGGCTTTGGGCATGTGGAACCCTCTCTCATCCATGTCGCTTCCCATCTCAAGGACTTTCCTTGGGCAGAACTCAACGCATATTCCGCATCCCTTACATAACCTCTTATCAATGAATATCCTCGCCAACACCCCTGCCTCCGTCCCTACTTCCAATGCCAAACCGTACCTGTTTATGTTATCCAGCCCCTATCCATAATAACAGTTGAGGGGGCCTCGCCTGAGCAAGACCTTCCAGAGAAAGTTCTTTGCTGATGAAGAGAAAGCTGTGGCTATCGCTAGGAGGCTGTATGATGACTTCTATGGTCAGAAGGGATTCTTTGAGGGCTATCGGATGCCAGAATACATACTCCCCGACAATCTTGTTGAAGGGTCTAAGGAACATGCCCTGTACTTGACTTATGTCATCTCAATCGACTACATGACTGATGCCGTGAAGCTGTGGCATAATGCCCGGGGCGCCTACCGCATTTACCCTGAGAGGTTTGACCCCGAGGCCATTTTGACGCTGGGAGACAGGACCCTGACCAGTTTCCTTAGAGGATTGGGCGCTAGGTATCCGGAGGCAGGCATGAAAGCTTGGAGGAAGATATCTAGGATACTGATTGAGAAGTATGATGGAGATCCAAGGAACATCACATCAAAACCAAAGACGGTTCAGCAGCTCAAATTAGAGCTCAGACAGTTCCCATACCTTAGAGGAAACAAGCTTTCCAACTTCTACCTGCGAACCATGGGCGAGAAAGGTCTCCTGAAAATCTCGGACTTCTCCGAGCTGGACATTCCAGTCGATATTCAGGTGGCAAGATTCACGCTCTACACAGGCGTTCTAAAGATTCTGTCTGAGAGCTTCGAGGGATGCGTCCACAAGGACCCATTACGGAGTCTGATCGAGGATGCCTGGAGAAATGCAGCCAAGAAGATCAACATCTATCCTTGTAAGCTGGACGAGCCCATATGGACTGTGGGATCCAAGCTGTGCTCGAAGAGACTGTGCGGAGACTGCCCTGTTAAGGACTCATGTGATAAGGTGAAGGGTATCCGATTCAAGGAGGCGATAATGACCTGGGAAAGGCCTTCGAGCTAGCTCCCGAGGCCCGATCCAGTGTGGCTCTTTCGGGCAGACTAGATGCCTTAGAGAATGATCCTGACAATCTGGGAAAGTCGCTTTTCGTGATATCATGTAGCGCTTCAAAGAGCCAAGAACACATTGGTAGTGGGAAATGGTTGGATAATATCGATGATCCACGTTCTTCTGCCTTGCAGGAATTCGCTCAGCTGCGCAGAAGGCTGGCGGACTATTACTCCAGCATTGATTCCGAGGAAGACGCTCGAAGAATCTACCGGGGGTATAGAAGTCAGAACCCCTCACGTTGGAAGAAGGCATGGAAAACCAACCTAGAGTTGCCCTCGTCAGGAACCAGTCCCGCAATCCAAAGATATACGGGACACCTCTACAAGCAGCTGGATCACCCAGTGATTCAAGCTCTCGCAGATGGCATCATCAATAACGTTTTGATCATCTCGGCTCTCCATGGTCCCATACTTCCTTCAGACTGGATTCCATACTATGATCTCACGATGAAGGATGAATGGGAAGATGGAGCACCGCTTGCCGAGAAGTGGCCTGGCTGGATAGAGGATTGCTCTGGGCGACGGACTAGGGAGTTCCTTGCAGGATCCAGCACTATGTATGTCATGGCAGGAGAAGGTTACAAAGAGACAGCCGAATGCCTAGCGAAGATCCCGGAGCGAGAGATTGAGTACTTAGAAGTTCCCTCATCCGGGAGACAATCAAGCATCTCGTGGGGTAAGCGACTCAATACGTGCCTATTGGCCCTCCTACGCAACAGACAGCGATTTGCCCAAAGAAGCGCCTAGAAAGCCTGCCCAACCTTCTGGCACCAGTTTGACAAGGACATTGCCCTCGATGATTCACGGACGGGAAATCGCTAAAAAGCCTCTGCAGTTGATGTTCAATGCGGAATCTATGCGTTCGGTACGATTGAACAGAAGACGACAAGAAGTGGTGCGAGGCAAGATCTCAGCTGTGTCATTCGATGAGTCAAGGCATCCTAGCTCGATTCGCTGCCAAGAAAGCCATCCAAGGTCGTTGCTTCGAGAACTGGGATGCCTGCCGCTATGCGATATTCCACGCCGTCTAGTGCTGAAGCATATACATCATATGTTCCGGGAGCTAAGCTCAAATCGTAGCGTCCTCGATCCCTTAGCATTATGTAGAACCGCCCCTCAACGGGACGACCTGTTGAGCGATGAGCTGGGTCATAGGGATCAACTGCGATCCCCACAGCACGAACTACTCCTTGGCCCTCAAATGGCCTATCTTTCGACGCGAATATCATTCCAGACAGGGTTGTAGGTGAGACTTCGCCTTTCACGACTACGGGTTCAAACTCAAACGGCGAGGTCTCTGCCGTTGGAGAGCCCACGACAACTTTCCCTTCCCCGTAGAATGCATATCTTCCCGAAATGAGAGGGGCGGTTACGTCAAGGAGCTTCAAGTTCACCCATCCATCGCTTAAGAAAGGCAGAACCTCGGGAAAGCTGAGACTCGTTTCGATAAAGGAGAAACCTTGGTATCTCCGTGTCCTTTTCTTGCCGGCCACGATTCTGCACACCTCTCGAGGAAGATCCCTGGCAATGTGGTTGTCAGGACTAGTAACTACCCTACCCAAGTCGAATTCCGGTGGTACGTAGATAGTCAACACAAAATCCCCTGATGGAAGTCTTGGTGGCCTGAACGAAACTGTGACTGCCCCTCTGCTTCGGAACTCGTATGCTCCACGATCTATCGTGGGGGCGTAACTCTCGGGCATTATCGAAAAAGGAGATCCTGCCTTCACCGTCGAAGTGAGCATCTCACTCGGCTCAACAAGACCGATATTTGCAGCGTCTTCGACGAATTCGCTTGCGATCTTTGCTATGGTCTTTTTCAGCTCTAAAATTGAGTCCCTACGGAACTGCTTGTATGATGTTATCCTCGGAAGTAGTCCGCCGACGCTGACGCCTTCTTCCACGAGGCCGTATATGTGCTTCTTGCTTGCTGCATATGCTATTCCGATCTCATTTTGCACCCAGTCACTTTTGTCTACGCTGACAATGGCTAGGAAAGCATCACAAGCGAATATGTTGCTTCTAACAACGTCTGGAGGAGGATCTTTTGCAATGTCACCTACAACAATGCATTCAATACCAAGCAAAGAAAGCTGTTGCCGGATTGCGTCTGCTACGTCCTTGTCCGTTCTGAAGTTGAATGACAGGAACAGTTTGATCATTTTTCCACTCCGATTCCAGCAACTAATAATACAACCAGTGCAGCAAGCAGCTGTATGCTCTTTGTAACCGTCCCTAAGTAAGGCGTTTCTTATGCCTCAGAGACATCAGATCGTGCTCGTATTTCACTACCTTCCACTGGTTATCGGTCATCGGCTTGAACACCTTGTTGCACGCAGGACACTTGCGAGGTTTCTTGGGAATGGGCATAACAAACCAAAATAAACTTCTTCATCCCAGCTTATCTCTGTTTCTGTGCGGAGAGATGAAGATGCAGAGGCCCGATTTGAACAGGATTTGGGAAACGCACATAAGAATACTACCTGACGAGAAACCTGTCAACATAATCCGACTCAAAATACTTCCCCTGATTTCTCGCTCGAGAGATGAAGACATGATTGGATGGTACCATTTTCTGGTACATCCTAGGCCAAGCGAACTCCCACCAATTGAAGGCGATACTAATCGATGTTTTCACATCAGGTTTGAGTTCAAAGGAACAGACCCAAGCAAGGTCTTACCTGACTTTTGTGTAGTGACAAGAAAGATCGGCAGAATCGAGAGCATTCATGGCATTGACAGGTCGCTGCTCAAGGACGAACGAATTGAGGATGCTTGGAGGGTGATCGGAGAGCAGTCCGAATGGGTCATGAATATGCTAGATATTCACAAGGGAGATGTTGATGTTCCTCCGGACCAGATTATGCAATTCCTACATTACTTCTTCAATATGATGCAGCTAGGGGTCAGGTGCCCCACCTGCGGACAGTTCGTACCTCTATAGAATAATAGGTTGAGGGGCCCTCGCCTGAGCAAGACGTTCGAGACAAGGTTCTACGCTGATGAAGAGAAAGCTGAGGCCATGGCTAGAAGGCTATATGACGACTTCTACGGTCAGAAAGGCTTCTTCAGGGCTATGGGATGCCCGAATACATTTTTCCCGACAATCTAAGGCTCCGAGGAGGTCTCTAATCCCACTTCTTCTTGTTGAACCATTCAAGGAGTTCTTGTACCTCGGTGAAGCCGAATCTTCTCACATTTCTCATCACTTGGACTATTGTTTTTCGGGTCAGAAACATCATTTGCTGAAGGTCTTTCTCGGGGATTCCTTTGCCTCCGTGGTGAACGACCGAGCTGCGATATCGATACATACGCTTGACGAATTTCACAATGCCTTTCCTTGATTCATACTTGGTGGAGACAAGAAGAGCTACTCTCTCTGCCAAATTTGATTGAATCGGTTCGTTATCATCAAATATCAGAAGTGTCTCAAGAGAGACTATCAGTTTTAGCAGGCGGTCATATGGGTTCATCATCTCTGCCTGCAGAGGCTTGGGCTGAAGCTTCCGTTTCTCGACGAAAGACCATATGTCGAATTTCTCCCGTCTTCGAGTGAGTACAACATCTGTTGCCTTGGCGAACCAGAGTACTGATGTAACGATTCTCTCCTCAATCTCAGTTCTGTTAGCTTTGGCGAGGATCTTGCTGTAGTACAAGAGGCCTTCTGTCCGGATGAATGCTGCAACTGAAGCGCTCAACACCGCTCCAACGGGAGCTCCAACCCAGTTGAAGCCAGCTCCAGGTGAGTGTGAACCTTTTTGAAACACCATATAGTCTCTGCGGGTGGGAAGAACGAGAGATCCCGGCATGCCAAAGTAGCGATCATAGTTTATCCCCTTAATGCCTCGAAAGAGCTTCAGAGCAGCTAGGGCTTCCTCTATCCTAGGAATTGCTTCGTCATACGCATCATCGTCTCGACTGTATACCACAGCCTCAGCACATGTCTTCTTGAGGAAGTCCTTCTCAATCAGATCTCTTATGAAACGGACATACTCTTTGATTGACTTCGGGTTGCTTATGTAGTGAGGATTGCGAAAGAGGTCGGACTTGACGCTTGCAACTATCTTACTCATTCGACTACGACTGAGTACTGATAGCATTACGTTCCCGACCTTCAGCCTTTGCCTAGTTGACATCTCCAAGTTCTCAACTGGAACCAAGACCACCCAGTATCCTATCCGTGAAAGAAGCTCGCTTGCTAGTCTGTCAATTTCCAAATCAAGTACTTTCTTGCTTGACTGATGAGACTGACGAGCATTGTCAATCACCATTTGCAGTTGAGGAATCAGTTCGCCCTTGGAGAAGTATTTGCCAATGTTCTGATATCGCATCAATGTCTGAGCTGCACTTGCCAGATTCCTTAGATAGTCTGGGCTGCCATCTGACTCAGGTGGAAGTAGTGGGGCGAGATACTCCCGAATCTTGGTAAGCAATCGCTCTGCTGACAATCTCTAACCCTAGCTAGGCGATGTAGCCTACTCTGACTATTCTGAATATCTATGGCAGGCGCTTCACTAGTTACAGGAGTAAGCGCTCCTTGGAGGAGCTCTGGGAACGTTTGTTTGTTGTTGCGAACACACACCGACTTAATGCCTGCAAGTTTCCGGTGTTCTGAAGGACCCTCTGGAACGGATTAGTGGTCGTTGGTTGGCTGGTGGCGAAGGCTTTAGGGAGGGTCTTCAGTGGGGGCTCGGCTACGCCAGCGTTAAGAAGGCCGCTGAGGAGGGACGGGGAGAGGAGGGAAGGTTAGGCGCAGGAGCGGGTTTGTAGTGGAGGCCGCAGAGCTTGGAGAGGGTGTAATGTCAGCAACTAGGAAGAAGATCCTGCTCTGGATTCTTGCTTTGTCGTTCCTCTGCACGATTCCAATTCTTGCACCTCTGGAGTCTCCACTGACATCTCCTGCTGCGCAAGGGCAGGTGACAAAGGAAGAAAGGCTGGTTCAAGAGGTGGCGACAGTTATGCCACTATCGGACTATTGGCCTTTGGCGTTGAAGTACATTCCAGAAGGAGCTTACGACATCAAAGTCAGCGGTACGGTCAAGGAGCTTAAGGGCAGATCATTCGATTTCTTCGCATTCACCAAGCTCAATTATGAGCGTTGGAAAGCCAATGCATCATATCAGACTATCCTAGAGGCAAAACACGTATCGGCCTATTCACTTTCGTTCTCGCCTACTGGGCAGGAAGTGACGGATGGTCTCCGACTAGTTGTCTCTAACATCTACGCACAGGAGCACAAAGAAGAATCATTGATAAGTACAACCATCAAGCTGTCCCGCTACAGCGGCGAAACCTTTTGGCCCTCGTTTCCAGCTCTGATGATAGGATACAAATCTGAACTCAATGTTAGGGGAACAGCCAGAGAGATACATGGCTACCGGTTTGACATTTACGTGCTTGACAATAGGAACTATGACTTGTGGAGTACTGGCCGATCATACTCCGCTTATTATGAGGCCAAAGGGACGACGTCCTACGATTTTTCATTCGTCGTACCACGAGAGAAGTCAGGCGAGTCGCTCTACTTCGTTGTGAAACGGGCGGAGCCGAATGTTGAACTGGACGTAGACTTGGCGGCAACGGGGTCATGGCTTGCTCCTACAGCCATATCAGTGGAGTACGACACAAAGATCTCATGGAAGGAAAAGGCACCGGGCTGCCTCATCGCAACAGCGGCTTATGGTTCAGAGTTGGCTCTGGAAGTGCAGTTCCTAAGAACGTTTCGAGATCAGTTCGTGAAATCAACATTTGCTGGAAGCGCTTTCATGAAGGCATTTGATACCTTCTATTACTCATTCAGCCCAGCAGCGGCATCAGTAACGGCACAGAACCCTGTCTTGTCGAAAGCGGTTCGAGTGCTCCTCTACCCACTGATTGCAGCTCTTCGTACAGGGTCGACTATCTTCCGTTCGCTCAGCTTCGAGCCAGAACTAGCAGTAGTCATCTCTGGAACAGTCGCCTCAGCACTAGTAGGAGCAACGTACTTAGTTTCGTTAGCAGCAGTTGCGAGTATATGTACGGGACGAAGCAGAAGAAGGTGGACTGGGACATTAAGCAAGGAACTATTACACTAATCAAGAACTGAGCTGCCAGATGAAGCACTATCAAGACCAAGCGGCTTTGCCGAACATGGGCGCAGCCGAGTTATTAACCGAGTAGTGCGACTAGCACTATCCAGAACAAGCATGTTGCTTGGGAGCTATGAGATTCTGCTGAATGGGAGAAGAGATGAACACTGCAGAATCCAGTCTGATGTCGTTATTGAGGACAGGTTGTCAAGGATCGAGATGCTTCATGATGGGCGTGTCAAGATCTATGCTGAAAATAGAGAGAAGCTGAGAAAGCTGGAGCTTGTCGTTCAGGTCTTTATCAGACAAGCGAGTGATTGGAGTGGATTCTCATTGCCACTCCTTGACCTAAGAGATCTCCAAACGAATGAAAAGATATTCTATCTAGAGCAGAGCGGCAGACCAATTCACTACAATCTTTTTCAGGCTAAACTTGAGCAAACGGCCAAAGGTCTGGTTAGAGTCGATTCCGAGACTATCCTCCTGCTAGCATGCTCCACGAAGGTCAGATGGACAACGAACTTTCAGTTCTTGTTGCGTTGACTGTACTGGGACTCAAGTTGAACTACTTAGTTCTGAGTCTTGCGGCATCCCTCCTCAAAGTAGCTATGTTTTAAGCGATGTACAGATCATATGTCATTGACATCATTGTAGGGCGCAACGAATGACACAGATCGAAGAGGCGTGGGAGTATGCGGAAGCGGATACTCAATACCACGTTCATGGTCTCCACTCGTATCCCGCGAGGATGATCCCTCAGATCGCAAATCGTCTGATACAGATGAAATCGAAGCCAGGCGAACTTGTTCTTGATCCCTTTTGCGGTTCTGGAGGAGTGCTGGTTGAGTCGCTGCTTGCGGGACGAAACGCAATAGGCGTCGATATCAATCCCCTGGCTCATCTTATTGCACTAGTAAAGACAACATCGCTCGAACTTCAGACTCTGGCTGAGTTTGCTGAAAACTTACTTGCTTGGGTTCGGAAGGACATATACTCTAAGGGAGGGAACGCTCAGTGCTCAGCCACCCTATTTCAAAAACATCTATCATTGGTTCAAGAGGAATGTAGTAGAGGAACTGGCAACAGTCAGGAATGCGATAGTCAAGACTGTTCCAAAGGAACAAGCTGAGCCTTATCACAACTTCTTCCTTGTCTGCCTTTCGATGACACTTAGGAAAGTCTCCAACATTGCCTTCCATGATAACCCGTACTTCATAAGGGCCATGGTTAACGCCGAACTTGAGAAACACCAGCCGGATGTTCTCGAAGCATTTGATTCACAAGTACGAGACTCTGTCTCAAGAATGAGAGAATTCTCTGAGGCGTGTCCGAAGAACGTCTCCGCAAGAGTCCTTCACGCTGACAGTACAGAGTTGCCTCTAGATAGCAGCTCTGTAGACTTGATCGTAACATCTCCGCCCTATGGCGAAGAGAGCCACACAATGTCCTACAGTAGGTTCGCGAAGCTGTCTCTTCTCTGGCTAGGATATGATCAAGGAACTATTAACAGGTTCACGGTCAAGTCTCTTGGGGGGAGCACCCTTTACCGGGAAGTTCCACATCCCCTAGGCTCGGGGACATTAGAGGAGGTATACGAAGAAGTATCAAAAAGGGATAGAAAAAGAGCCAAAGAGATGTTTTCCTATTTTTGGGACTACGCCAAGTGCCTTTCTCAGATGCATCGGGCACTTTCACCAAACAAGTTCTGTTGCATAGTAATTGGAGATAGGACAGCGGCTAGGGTGCCTGTCTCCAACGAACGGATAACAGTCGAGCTCGCTAAGCAATCAGGGTTCGAGCATGAAAGAACTTTCTATCGCGAGATTCCGAAGAAGGTCTTACCTCGACGAGACTACAAGGTGGATCTGATCAATCGAGAGAGTATCATCATTCTCCAAAAGGTGTAGTTCTCATGCCTCGCACCACATTGGCACCGCCGATTACCAGGGTACACAAGCTATTCCGAATTCGAACCGTCGTCAATGACTCGTCGACCTATGGTGGGAAGGTCACTACTCGCGAAGTGGGGAGGATACTGGTGGACAGAGGGCTCAGCAAGAAGAGCATACTTGAATCGATGAACAAGTTGAAGCGAGCACGAGACCACGCCCACAATGCCTCCTATCTAGGGTTCTTCACTCCCATCCCGGAGAACGGGCGTCAATTTTCGTACGTTGTCTCGCCCATCGGGCGACTACTGTCAAAGTACACCTTTGACGATGAATGTCCGAGAGACCTTCACGAAGCCGCCATCTTTGTTGATAGAATGATGCGGCTCAAGCTGACTAATAGCTACGACTCAATGCGCACTTATGCTAGGTTTCACACCCGCCCTTTCCTATCGGTTCTTTCAGTGTTGAGACATCAAACTGTTCACCTAGAACAGATTCACTGGTTGTTGAGCGTCAAGAACGACTTGGCAAGCAATCCAAAACTGACTACCAATGCTTTGGCGAACCTTTCGAAGTACCCGTCAATTGATGAGGATGCCATCAAGAGGTTCGCTCACGATCACAAATTGACAGGTCAGCTAGCCCGAAAGGAGATCTACAGAAGCACAAAGCCCCTCGTCGAATGGTGTCAACAAAGCGGTATCCTGACTGTGGACAGCGATGGCTGGTGTCGAATAACCGAGCATGGGATAATTGCACACAATATGTATAGTGTTCGTACTCCCCTCTGGTATGATAGGCTCGGATTCAATGGGCCAGTTCAGTCTGCCTTGCTCGTCCTGTACCCCTACGCCAGTGCTGCTGGCAAGAGAATCGACAGGTCAAAGCTTGGCACAGATGCTGGGGATGCGCTTGATGATCTTCAAAGGCGTTACAACATCCTCGATTCAGGTCTTCGGAGGTTGAGAGTGGATGTGGACTTCGACTTTCACTACGATGTGCCTGTCGAACTCAGAGAGGAAGTAAGACAACACATCGAGTCCATCTCGAAGGAGGTGGGAATCCCTACACCAGACTTGGACAAGCTTCCTACGTATTCTATCAACAGCCTTGAAGATGAACTCAGACTAACCTCTCATGAGAGGAGGCATCTCCAACTTGGCGCGGCCTTTGGCATTGAAATACCTAGGAGAGAATGCTTTCAAACAGACTTCGAATGGCAGACCTGCATACGTCTTCGCGTACTTCAGTTTCCAGCTAATCCATACCAGGGGGAGTTTGAGGGTCTGACTGATCTTCCAATGGCTAGCGACAATCCGGACATCATTCTGAGAAATGATATCAGAACACTTGTCGAATGCAAAACCAGAAGCGAATGAGGTGAAATCATTCGATATGACAAGCGAGTCGGCGGGGAACTTCTTATGTATCAGCAGTATGCTGAAGATGTCCGCGCCAATTCTGCGTTGTTCATATGCGAAGTAGAGGGGTTCGATGAGGAACGATTCTTGAAGCCCTTTGCGAAAGTTGGAGACAAGCTCAATAAGATCGTGCTAACGACTTGGAAGTTCCTTGATGCGATTCAGAAAGACAAGGCAAAGCAAGATCTCTTCACGAAAGTTGTGAGGCGCCCAGAAGGTATTGAACCCTTTATGCGCGTGTTAAGTCTGTCAACATAGTCTCAAGGAGTTACCGCTATGCGATAACTCCGAGTGCTTTCAATCATCTGCCTCATCTGTGACCCAACGCTGCAAAGCTGGAATCTTGGCCTCAAGAAAGCCTTCATCGAAAAGCTCCGATTCCTGCAATCCGCCGAAAGCGATCTCGTCTTCAAGACACGCCACCCTTCGCGAGAGGCCGAGCACTCCAACAACCTCGAAGTGAAGATGACAGTTTTGACAACAGTGAACTGAAATCCTAGACTGCGCGAGCAAATAAGGGGGATCAGGCAACTTACTAGGACCCGGGTAGAACGTTTGCCCTTGACGACACCCTTACGCAGACTTGACGGAATCGCCTACTGGGTCATCGAAGATCCTGACGAAATCTACGATTTCATCAATTCTCAGATCCGAAAAGAGTGGACAGCCGACGCCAAACATGAAAGCAGAAACCCGCACGAAGATCCCTGGCTACAAGAGCTGCCCAAACGCAAGTGGCGGCTAGAAATCCTACAACTAGACGAAATCAAGCCTGACCCCTACGATTTCAAGGAGAAACTGGCCAACACTTCCACCTCTATTTCTACTATCAATGTCAAACCATGCTTGTTTATGTTATCCTATCCCTATCTAAATCAACTTGGCTTTCCACACGTGCCACGATCGATGATAGGGCCGGCATCCCGGATGTGGAAACGACCGTCATACAGCAGATGGTTCCAATTGTCGTCCCGGAGAAGTTGAAACCGACCATACCGCTTCTGGCAGGCCCGACAGAGCCTCCGGCACCCTTGGCTCAGATCCTAGTCATCCTCACGAACCACGAGGGCAGAGACGACGATCCTTAACAGGGAGCAAGACCAAGGAAATCATCCGCAGCCGTTTATAGACAGATGATGACGCCAATGAAACCATAAATGAGCTGATTCGCTGGGTGATCCTTCGCCGCCAGTCAAACAACTACCTGCGCTTCTACCGCGACTAAGTCCAAGTAGTTGACCATGCCTACAACGTGGCAGTTACGTGACGGGAGGAAATAGGCTGAGCTTGTCTGGGTTTTCTGTGTAACTAGGGAACCCTTGCGCTTACCTGCGAAAGTTGATGGCAACTTGATGGCTAGATGGCAAAGTGATGGCAGGTCTGCGAGGTGAACAAGAAGAAGATCTTCCGAGTTCCAGTCACGCTAGCGGCGGAGTTCGAGAAGGCCTGCACCCTGATGGGCGTCAAGGAGCAGGAAGCCGCCAAACAAGCCCTAGAAGATTGGCTCAAGAAGAATCAGGGACAGCCTCGCTTGAAAGCTACCTGAAGCAGGGACCAGCGAAGCCCGTGATCTTCCAGAACATCGCCCTGCAAAGAATCCAGATAACCATAATCAAGAGCGAGCTTCTGCGTCTCCTGCGCGTCTACAATAGCTGTAGTCCCGAGATGAAGACGGACTTCCTCAAGGAGATAGGGAAGATCTCTCCTTCAGCCGTCAGCCTCTTCGAGGAGACACACGGTCCTGAGCTCCATGAACTGATTAGACAGGTTGAATCACTCGCCAAGGCTGAGGCGGATAGGTGACTGGGTCAATGAGGAGAATTGCGGGACCGATGGGTCAAGGAATATGAGAGGGCTCGAGAATTGCTTCCTCCTAGGGTCGAAAAGCTTGGCTGGTTATACGTACAGTCGGTAGGGTGATGGCATGATAGGATGCTGTAAGGGATGCGGTCGTTATGAAGAATTGAATGGTGAGGGACTATGCCGCAACTGCCGAATGTTCGGTATGATGCGAATGCTAACATAGAAGTCGCCAACACAAGCAAGTGCTACAACTGAACACTTGTGAATCCCTGCTTCCTAAGACTTGTCGTTATAAGGTATGAGTTCCACCTTCCTTCTCGATATCTGTATCTGAAACTTGGATAGTACGTCCATGCCAAGAATTGAAGGGGTAAGTTCGAGCATTCTTCTTCTAACATCAGGGTTCGCATGTTCTGCGGGAATCACTTTGAATCCGCTTTGAGGCACCGTGTAGTAGCCCCCATTCGTGCTTCTGAAGATGAGTTCAACAGGTCTGTTTATGACCTTATATCTGAAGCTTCCTCCGAATCCCCACGCTCCACGTTCTACATAAGGTAACGTGGCGACATCCATCTTGGCCAGGGAGGCCTCAGACTCGCTGATGGCAGACTCGGTGGACCCTGTATCTATCAGGAACCATATCATTCGATGTACGTCGAGGGACCTGACAGAAAGATAGGCTTGAACTCTGGGCCTGCGGCCGTCATTTATTCCGATGATAGTCGTCAACGGGATCTACGTCAGAAGAACATCGCGACTGGCTCGGTAGTCACATACTCCACCACTAGGCATTCGGAGTGCGCATGTCCTCTGACAGTTTGAGCCAGCTCTTCCAGGGTGTCGGCTTCTCCTATCACTTTCCGGTTGAAGATTGCGATCCACTTCCGGTCGTGTCTCCTTGCTAGGTCGGCATAGTTCCGAGTGAGATATTCCATGTCCCTTGCCGAATGCATGAAGCACTCTTTCATCTTGTCACTATCCAAAGGACCCACCACCTAACCCCGAGGTAAGTAGCTACGAAGTGGATGTAAAAAGACTTACGGTGAGGACTGGTGTCTATGGCTAGGTCTGGGCCTACCTTCATAGATTGTTAACAATTGCTCTAAGAGCGGACTCGCTCGGAGATCCTTCGCGGCAGTCAAACAACTACTTGCGCTTCTACGGCGATCGAGTCCAAGTAGTTGACCATGCCTACAACATGGAGGTTTCATGACAGAAGGGAAGGCTCGAGCTGACCCGATTTCCACAGGGCCCAAAGAACCCTACGGGATCTTGAGAGCGAGTGAGGGATGGTGAAGACCAGTAGTATGGGCTTGATGAATAGGTTGGTTGAGCATGTACGGCAGGTGGGCGAAGGTTCCCTAAGGAAGGTTGAGGCCCAGCTGGGCATACCAATCTGGAAGCAGTATGTTCTAGCCAAAGCCTATGGGAACTTCTTCCAAGATGTCAGACCGGAACGGTCAAGGTAGAGGCCCATAGCAATCAGAGAACCGGTAGTGGTGCCACTGGCCTCCCAGAATTCTCTCTCACTCACACAAAGGCCGAGCAAATCCAACCGTAGCAACCGAACCCTAGCAGCTAGAGCCTGTGAGGGTGCGCGAAAACCGTGATCCATAGTAAACCTAAATTCATCCCAATGCAGTCGAAGATGATAGGATGAACATATAGTAGAAGGAAGGCTGAGAGAAGTCTGGGTGACGTGAAATGACTATCGAGGTTGAGATTAGGGAGATCAAAAAGATGCTTGAGCAGTTGAACAAGAAACTGGATGCGCTCGTTCATGACCGTGAAGCAGTGGCAATGATGACCATCACGCAACAGTCTCTTAGCGAATTCCTAGCGAATGAGCCTGACCTATATTCTGTAAAAGACGTGAAGGTAGCGTACAGGTGAAAGGCAAGATAGTTCTCATACCGTTCCCCTTCACAGATCTAACCAGCACGAAACTGAGGCCGGCACTAGTTCTTAATGAAGGAGAAGCAGATTGTGTCGTTGCATTCATATCGTCCAAAGTACCTGCGCAGCCTTCACCAACTGAGATTCTTATTCCTGAAGATCATGAAGAGTTCGCTGGCACCGGACTCAAGAGAACATCCGTCGTAAGACTGGACAAGGTCGCCACGGTCTCCAAGAGTTTGATGTTGGGAGAAATTGGCGAAATCAGAGAGACTCTTCGAGGAGAGGTCAACCGTAAGCTTCGCGAGGTCTATCGCCTATAGACAATGATTCTGAACCCACGAACACCATGATGCAATTACTGACGCCGCGTCGACCATGTTCTGGCAAACACTCCCAAAGATCTGGACCCCGATGGCTAATTCTTAACAGCTGTGGCACGAAACCAAGACCAGTCCACCTCAGAGAGTTCAGGCCCCGCGATAGTACCGAGCTTGGCTGAAACTTCGAGCGGCCGGCCGAGGCAGGGCATCGAGAAGTCATATCGCTCGCACAGCCATAGACCGCCGGCGAAAAACAGTGCTGCAATAGTGCAAGCGTACACAGCGGCAAAAGCCCACGAGAAAATAGAGCTGCAATACTGCAACTACTGGCGAAGGAGGCGATGCAAGAGCGGCCTATTCTGCCAACTATCTCCGAAGAATACCCTAGCGTCCCAACAGAAGCATCAGCAGCATCAAGAGAAGGAGTATCCAGAAAGAGATTGCTGCCTAAGGCAATCCCGTTCCAAATCTGTAACAAGGGAATGGCTTAAATGAGGTTGAAGATCTCAGAAAGACGAGAAATGGTCCTCGTCTCCTTGAGTTCTGTCCCCGTTTTCTCTCTCAGAACTAGCAGGGATCTAATACCGGCCTCCTCCGCTCCCTTGTAGTCCGTGTCTATCCTGTCTCCCACAAAGATCGCCTCTTCCGGCCTGACCTGCAGCTTCCGCAGCGCGTATGCGAATATGTCACGGTGTGGCTTCCTCTCATGCACCGTATCTGCGCCCACAACAACATCAAACATCTTCGTGCTCAAGCCTGCTTTCGAGAGGACGCTTCTGATCTCCTCCTCATAGCCGTTAGAAACGAGACCTATCCTCAGGCCTATCTCTCTAAGTCTCTGCAGAGTCTTCTGAGTGTCTGAGTATAACTTGAAATTCGCGAAGTCGAACCATCTCCGGTCAAGCACTCGGGCAAGTTCTCCCTTCTGATCGTCTATCCCCAGATGCTTCAGAACACGTGAGTCCCGCCTCACCCAGAATTCTCCGCGAGGGATCTTGCCAAACTCTTCCGCAAACCTCTCGACGTCCAGTTCCTTCTTGGCCTTTGAAAGCGCTTCTTCAATATCACGCTTCGTTCTTGCTATGCCAACCGACCTCAAGATTCTCCGAAACGTTTCCGATTCGCTACAAGTCGCGAAGACCAAGGTACCGCCCATGTCGAACAGAACCGCTTTCGTCTTCAAGACACACCACCCTTCGCGACAGGCCGAGCACTCTAACAACCTCGAAGCGAAGATAACAGTTTTGACAACAGAGAACTGAAATCCTAAACCGCGCGAGCAAATAAGGGGGATCTGGCAACTTACTAGGACCCGGGTAGGACGTTTGCCCTTGACGACACCATTGCGCAGACTTGACGGGATAGCCTATTGGGTCATCGAAGATTCTGACGAAATCTACGATTTCATCAATTCTCAGATCCGAAAGGAGTGGACAGCCGACGCCAAGCATGAAGGCAGAAACCCAGACGAAGATTCCTGGCTCCAAGAGTTGTCCAAACGTAAATGGCGGCTAGAAATCCTACAACTAGACGAAATCAAACCGAATCCATACGAATTCATCCCCAAGACCGGCTACAATTTCGAGGAGAAACTAGCCAAACGAAGCAAGGAACTTCGACGAGCCGTCGAGACCTATGCTTCCGTCATCTGGCCCGTCATCGTGAGACAGGAGGACATGCAACTCGTCGACGGATACTGTCGATATACCACACTCCAAGCAATGAACGTCCCAAGGATCTACGCATACGTGGGAACACTATAACCCTACGAAGACAAAGAACGAAACAACGCTGGAATTCCGAACTAGAATATCAGGCTGGACTGTAGACAGAGGGTAAACCTACATAGGCTACCTTGGGCAATCAGAAGCAGATTGAGGCTCAGCGCGCATCCCAGGTCCGAAGAATTCTCGATCTGCTTCGACTCTTTTGCTCAGCCATAGTTGCTATGCTGAAGGGAATTGGCATTCAAGTAGCAGTTCACGAGTGATGGGGGTTCTGTCGTCGCATATTGAGTACAGTGCTTCGTGGATCTCGAAAGGTCGTTCGTTACAGTAGTAGAGATGTACAAGAACCCCGGCGTCTTTTGCCTCCTTTATTGCTGGAATGAAGTCAGTGTCATTCGTTACAATAACGGCCTTGTATATTCGGTCACGCCAAGCCATTCTTACAAGATCCACAGCCAACAAAATATCGACTCCTTTCTGCTTGAAATCTTCTCCCTCTGATGTCGTGAGGCGTTGTAGACGGCCTAGCCTGATTTCAAATCTGGGGAGTCTGGATAGACTATTCATGAAACGCTGTTTGTCGGCGTAGCGCTTCTGTTGTTCCGGCGTCGGTGGATCATCACGATATGGCATACAATCGTAGAAGTAGGTTCTCAGTCGCTCGCAACCATCTCCACAGATTTTGTCACAGAATTTCACCCAGTCTAGCTCTGGTCGTCCAAAGTGGAGCCTGACCTTCGAGAAGAAACCACCATCGATGAAAACGGACACTTTCTCCAAAGCGATCACATAAACGCTGCCGTTCTTGTCAGAACGGCAGTCCACATAAACATCTCATAGATTCTCATAGATTCTCTTATAGCTCTTACTATAGCCACGGCTGTGGAAAGTTATCTGTTACTCTGCTCGTCGTCAAGGGGTTGGTGGGCGCGGACCGGTGAGGCATAATCCCTGTCACACAGGGGAAAAATGGGTGTAATACACCCTCCCGCCCCGATCACCCAAACACCAAACACAGGCATAGCCCTCTCATAAAGGAGTGCAATTCCGTGTCAACCACTTAGGGTCTGGGTCAAGACAGCCAACCTTCCACGGGTGCTCGAAGAGAGAATAGAGCTGCAATACTGCAACTATTGGCGAAGCAATACCGAAAAAGAAGCCTGAGCCCGCACCCCTTTGCGCCTGACCTGCGTCGAATTCCACAACCCTTACTTTCAACCATCTCTAACCCTCAAGTGCAAGAAAAGCTACTGTTTGCCCAATAGAAACAAGTCATAGCCCAAGGCAAGCGCGTATGGACGAGAGCTTGGAAGTGAATGCGCCACAGAATCCTAGGAACGCTTTCAGCCGACTCGCGGAGCCAATCCGCTCCGCCATGGAAGAATCGGGCATCAAGATCCCAACGGACATACAAAAAGCAGCCCTGAACCCCATACTCAAAGGCAAGAACGTTCTTATCGTAGCGCCAACTGGCACCGGCAAGACTGAGGCCGCACTCCTTCCAATCTTCTCCCAGCTCCTCTCCACCCCCGACAGAAAAGGCATCAGCGTCCTATACGTCACCCCGTTGAGAGCGCTGAACAGAGACCTCATGAAGAGACTCACATTCTGGAGCACCAAACTCAACCTCACGTGCGACGTGAGGCACGGAGACACCCCCAGAACCCAAAGAGAACGCCAAACCAGGCGGCCGCCCACAATCCTAGTCACAACCCCAGAAACACTCCAAGCCATACTCCCAGCCAAAAGGATGAGGCAACACCTGAAAAACGTGCAATGGGTTGTAGTCGACGAAGTGCACGAGCTTGCCCAAGACAAAAGAGGAGCACAACTCACAGTCGGCCTGGAAAGGCTCCGCGAAATCACAGCAAGAGACTTCCAAAGAATAGGCATCTCCGCCACAGTGGGAGAACCCAACAAGATAGGCAGCTTCCTCGTGGGCTCCAGCCAGCAAATAGAACTCGTCGCAGTTCAAGCACCCAAAGCAACCAAGTTCCGAGTAGAGTTCCCCTTTCCCTCAGAGGAAGACCACGACCTAGCGCAGACTCTCTTCACCACTCCTGAAGCCGCCGCCAGGATCAATCGGATGAGGGAACTTGCAGACAACCATACCTCCACGTTAATCTTTGTCAACAGCAGGCAGAACGCAGAAATGCTCGGACTCAGACTTGGAATGATCGACAAAGCGACCGCGGTTCATCATGGTTCCCTGTCAAGAGAAGAGAGAGTCCGAATAGAGAACGAGTTCAAAGAAAGAAAGCTCAAAGCAATCGTCTGCACCTCCACGCTCGAACTTGGAATAGACATAGGCACAGTAGACCTCGTACTCCAGTACCTCTCCCCACGCCAAGCCTCAACCCTCATTCAAAGAGTCGGCAGGTCAGGCCACAAGGTCGAAGCAACCCCCAAAGGAACGATCATCTCAGCCCACAGCGACGACCTCCTAGAATCCATCGCAACGATTGAGAGAGCACAACAAGGAAAGCTTGAGGCCCTGAAAATCCACGAGAATGCTCTCGATGTACTGGCGCATCAAGTCGCGGGTCTAGTAATGGACAAAGAGACTGTGAGTGCAGACTTACCGTTTTCAATTATTAGAAGAGCGTATCCATACAGGTCGCTGTCCTCAGAATCCTACCAGCAAGTCATCGACTACTTAGCAGACTTGAGGCTTCTGAAGAAAGACAAGGGCACACTCAGCAAGTCAAGCCGAACAAGGCTCTACTACTACGAGAACCTATCAATGATCCCAGACGAGAAAAGATACCCCATAGTCGACCTCACGACGCAGCGAAACGTCGGCGTCCTCGGAGAAGAGTTCATGACCCTAAGAGCCCGAGTGGGCTTGCACTTCATATGCCGAGGACGAGTCTGGGAGATCATGAAGATCTCCGAAGACGGCCGCGTCTACGTCCTGCCCATCGAGGATCCGACCGCAGCCATACCAGGCTGGGACGGAGAAATCCTCCCCGTCCCATTCGAGATAGCCCAAGAAGTAGGGCAACTCAGGCACCAAATAGCCGACGCCCTAACCGCCCAAGACCCCGAAGCCGTGATCGATCAGCTTGCAGAGAAGCACGAAATCGAGAGATACGGAGCAAGGAGAGCCATAGAGGAACTCAACGAGCTTATTCGAGACGGAATTCCCGTTCCTGACAACAATACGATCCTAATCGAGGTCTTCGATAGGTACATGATCGTTCACGCCTGCTTCGGCGAGGCCATAAACAGAACCCTCAGCTACATATTCGAAAGCATACTCTCCGAGAAACGGATCCTTCGAAACGTCTGGGCAGACGGCTACCGAATACTGATTGAACTTGCAATAGAGGTCGAAGCTAACGAGATAGAAGGCTTCGTATCATCCATCCTTCGAATATCGCCCCAAGAAGCAGAAACCGCCTTCAGGAGATACGTCGAGGCGAGGAGGCCATTCTCATACTACATGAAATTCATCGCCGAAAGGTTCGGCGCTATCCCCAGAGGAGTCACAATCGCAGAAGAAGGAAGGCTCCAAGATATGACAATCAGGTTCAAGAGCACGCCCATCTACGAGGAAACCATTCGCGAAGCTCTTCAGGAGAAAGCCGACATCGAAACAACCCGCCTCATCCTCTCCAAGATAGCCCATGGAGAAATAGACCTGCGCATCAAAGTTATGCAAGAGAATCCCACCCCCCTAGCCTATCACATATTGAACAAGTTCTCCGAAACCCCTGAGATGGCTGCGCCAGAGAGCGTAAGAAAGCAAAACATTGAGAGGATGAAGGCAGCTCTCCAATCAGAATACGCACAGCTCATGTGCATGGCATGCGGAAAAGAGCAACCTCAACTTCGAGTTCAAGCCCTGAACGACCAACCCAAATGCCTCGACTGCGGATCAGGCTTACTAGCCGTCCTAAACAAACACCGGATAGCGTCCCTTTCAGTCACAAAGAAATGGTTTCTAGATCAGCCTTTAACTGAAGAGGAGCAGAAGATACTCACCCGTACAAGAAGGACCGCCGACCTAGTCCTATCATATGGCAAGAGGGGCATTATGGCTCTCCTCACTTGGGGGGTAGGACCACAGACAGCCGCACAAGTCCTAGCAAAAATGCACAAACGTGAGGAAGAGTTCTTCGCGGACCTATTGCAGGCGAAGCTGAAGTACATTCAGACCAGGCCGTTCTGGGATTAAATTTGACTCCACCTAGTTTTTTAGTTCCTCTAAGGAACGTATCACGCGCACCGCAAGGTGATCCGGGAACATGATCAAAGGAGTGGTCCTCCGCAACTTCATGTCCTACTCCAACGCTTCAGTTCCACTCTATCCCGGATTAAACCTAATAGCCGGCCCCAACGGAGCCGGAAAGTCGTCAATCCTTCTCGCGATATCACTCGTCCTAGGCCAAGCATACACGGAAAGATCAAAGAGGTTAAGCGACCTCATTCGCTGGGGCGAAGACCAAGCCCGCATAAGCCTCCTCCTAGACAACTCTCCGAGGGAGGGAAAGAGGCCATTTCCACAATACCACACGGACACAGTCGACGTAACTAGAATATTGAGAAAGGGAGGAGAGTACGGGTATCTCCTCCAAGGAAGGCCCACATCGAAAGAAAGGGTAGTCGAAGTCTTCACTCGAATCGGCGTCAACCCAGACAACATGCTAATCATCATGCACCAATTAATGGTAGGAAGATTTGCCTCGATCTCTCCACAAGAGAAGCTGCACATGCTTGAAGAAGCCGTCGGCTTCGAATCCTACCGAGCGGACGTGATCGACGCCGACACTCGCCTCAGGAAAGCCCTAAGCGAAGAAGAATCCCTTGCGGCAGTTCTAGAATCAACTCAGGAAACCTATCAGTATTGGAAGAAGGAGTACGAAAAATACCAGAAGAAAAGAGAGCTTGAAGAAAAGCTACAACGACTCCAGAGCGAATTGCTCTGGGGAAGGGTTGAGCGAAGAGAAGCAGCTCTCGCCAAACTCGACGGCAAGATAGAGTCCAGAAAGAGGGCAATAGAACTCACAGAAGCCAAGATAAACGAAGCCAAAGAAGCCCTAGGCACAAAGCGTCGAACGTTGGACAGTGCCCTCAGCAAACGTCATCAACTCGAGGAGAAGAGGATAGGGCTAGAACGTGAAATCGCTCGAACCGAAACTGATCTTAGATGGGCCAAACTCCAGACCAAAAACACGGCCGAGGAGCTTGAGACGCTGTCTCACGTCCTTGCAGGGCTAAAGAATCCTAGCTCAGGCCAAGGCACCGCGCCAACCATGATCGAACCACTCATCGAACTCAGAGGACGGCTTGAATCTAGAAGGAAAGAGTTCGAGGCACTTTCGGTCTCCTCCTCACTCAAAGATGTCCAAGCAGACCTAGCCTCACTCACAGAAGAGCTCAAGAAAACACGTCAAACAGTGGATGCGGCGATAGAACGTGTCATAGAGGCGAGAGTCCAATTCGAGGTTCTTCAATTCAGAAAGAAACTTCTTTCAGATGAGCTGCGGAGCCTCCAAGCGCAGAGAAGAATCGCAAAGCAGGAGCTAACTCCGCTCATCAAGAGAGCCGAGAGGCTGGGATCCAGACCAACCAAGATCAGAAACATAGGCGATCTTGAAATGGCGATTGCTGCTACGGAGGAACAGCTCAGGCCGCTCGCACACATTTCCGAAGAGGTTGAGAAGATGTACAGTTCCTATGTCGGGCTTGTGAAAGACCTCAAGGAGAAGGCAGAGCTTGTAGCCAAGAACAGAGAGGAGGTTCTCCGCGAGCTGGCGAAGCGATTTGATGTGTGGAAGACCGTGGTCGCGAACTTTCTAGCTCAGCTAGGCGACAGATACAACGGCATCCTCGGCACCATTGGAGCCTCGGGAACCGCCCGCCTTGTCGAGGCCAGGGACATAGAGAAAGCCGGACTGGAGTTGATGGTCTCCTTCAAAGGCGGGAAACCAACCCCGATAGACGGACTCACGCAGAGCGGCGGAGAGAGAAGCGTGGCCCTCATGGCTTTCCTCTTAGCTCTACAGCAACACATCAAGTCGCCATTCCGTGCAATCGACGAGTTCGATGTTCACTTAGATCCCCGAAACCGAGAGATGGTTTCAGACCTAATCGTCTCAAGCTTCAAAGAAGCCAAGGATGAGCAGTACCTAGCAATCACGCCTGGACAGATAGAAGCGGTCAAGGACAATGTCCATGTCATAGTAGTACAAAACGTCTCCGGGCTCTCCGAAATCTCAGAGGTCAAGTAGCCATGGCAAAGAAGCAAGAGAAAGCGAAGCCCCACACAGCCATCGCGAGAAGAGATGTGATCGATATAGTGAAGACATGCGAAGCCATCGAGGATCGAAAGTTCAATCCCTTCCTGCTCGACGTAAAGTACGCCCTCAACACCCTAAGGAAATACCTCCCTCACTGGAAAGAGCTTGAGGACCATTGCCTTGACGCCCATGCCCTAAACCGTCTATCAAGAGTTCTGAGGCTTCAAGGCAGTCAGCTTAGATTCCAATCCAGCTCCCTCTACACGGACCCTGCCTTCCTCGAAGAAAAACTTACAGCTCTATCGCTGAAACGTCTCGCCGAGATACTTGCGGAGAGCTGGCATCCAATCGCAGAACTAGAGCAAATAACAGAACCGTCGATGAAAGAGGCGATCGCGTATTGGAATGTCCTCGCTCCCGTTGAGGAACGGTGGAGGAGGTTTGAGATGGGAAGTTCCGCCCCTCCCGGATCCCTCGAGACAGAGGATCTAGACAAGATTGGGGTCCGGGCCAAAGAGACATTTGAGGAAACTCTATCGGAACTCTGGAGGCAACTCAAGGAAGAGTCTAGCACCGGCGCGGTCAACTATCAAGATTTCATATGCAGAGAAAACTTCCTTGAAACTGTTGAAAGAGCGGTCCAAGTGAGCTTCTTGGTTACTTATGGTTACGCCAGGATGGTTAGGTCGAACGGGTCTATGCAGCTGATGCCCAACGAAGAACGGAAGCTTGAACGCCACCCAGTAAGCCTACCGGTATCCATAACGCATGAGGTCTGGTCGAAGTGGAAAGAAAAGCGAAAGCTAGACGCATCTTCAGCGACAAAGTGAAGAGGGCTGCGCATCTTCTCCTCTTCCGAAGAGGAAAGCTGCCAGGAGCGAAGGACTGGGAGCTGAGAGCGAGGCTAGGAGAAGACTACGAGGAGATTCTCAGACAGCTCAACGAACTCTTGGACAATGTCGACCTAGAGGTCAAGACCATAGGGTCAACAGCTGGCGTCGCATCTTTTGGAGAGACGCTTACGCCTGAATCGCGTTACGTAACAACATTGAAGGGCACTATAAGCCTGAGAGAGGCAAGGATGTGCGGCTGGAGGATCGACAGCCTCGCCGGACTAGCGATTGCAGTAGCTTATGTGGTCTCAAAACAGGGAAAAGCCCCAAGGAAGGAGGTCGAGAAGATCCTTGCAAGGAAACTGGGCAGATGGAGGGCCATGGCCATGACCGACGCCTTTGTTAGAGCAGGATACCTTGGCGAGGACGAATCAGGCATGCTCTACTTGGACTGGAGAACAAGAGCAGAAGTAGATCTTAGAACGCTTATGTCAGCGCTCGCTGAGGCAAGATTCGAATAGAAGTACCACACGAGCCAGTGCAGAACGCGCTCAGAGCCTAGTATTTCTCAATCGTTCCGCTTATGTGCCCCGTCTTGAGTAAGGCGAGATAATGGACATGCTTGGGCACTCTCAATTTTCCAGTATTATGTATTCTTTCGATTCTGCGAAACGCCTCTTTATCCACATCCGCGTCAAAAATCAACTCACCATTATTCTCCACACGGAACGACCCAACCTCGCTGTAGATGCCCAGAATATCTGACTTGGATAGGATCACAGATCCTCCAGTGATCACGATCTTTTTCGGGTCCATGGGCTTCTCGGAGCGACTGCTCAGCTCACCTACGTAACCCCGCATAGCCTCATTTACGAGATCTGCTACATTCTTGCCCTGTTCCTTTGCCCTTCCAATCAGCTTACTGTAGACCTGTTTATCGAGGCCACGGATCAAGACAGTGTTAGAGCCGCTTGCCAATTATGACTTCATCCTCCTTCGTTAGATCGTGTATCGCGGTTAGTGCGATATACATGTATATCAAGATTGACTATAAAAAGTTTGCTAATCCTTAAGAGATGGTATATCATTATATCGTCTGTGCAGATCCGGTCTGCAGGGCTTTGAGAATTGGCTTCGAAAAACTCCCGTAACAAGAAAGGGAGCAACAAGAACAATAATCCTCATCCGCCTACAAAACCTTGCGAATGGTGTGGCCAAGGTCTCCCTACAGTCAAGTACCATCTCCGGATATGTCCTGAATGTAGGAAGGCATCCATCAGCGCTTTCATGAGAAGCGTTCGAAAGTAGATTCAACACGTCTTGAATCCGTGATCCCGGGATAGGCTCTGAGCAAGAGCTTGACCCATTCGGTATTGTGTCCGTCATTCTGATTAGACATCAAACTGAAAGGCTTATCTAGGGTTTCCACTTTCTGCTCCTAGATGGGGCCGAGTCGGGGCCGTAGATTGCGACAACAATCCGCTTGCGCACACGGTCTCTAGCCAGGTATGACGACAACCCGCATGAGCAATCTTCAGAAGTGGACGACGCCCAAGCAATTGGTGACGGTTGTCTGCTTGGAGATAAATGCTTGTGCGGTCGCCAAGGGCTCCAGAAGCCATAGTATGGGTTTGCGGACCGCAAGGGATGACGATCTTCAGGAGCGCGTGAAGAAACCCGTAGGTCAAGGGTTCAAAATGATGTGCGCGTCATGAAACTCCCTCCGGCCCCACCACAACCCTAGCTTTTCACGAGTCATGAACGACCACAATTTCGAAAGTATTAATTTCAACGAAGACACCATAGCACAATGGCTCTGGACGGGGCAGGTTCATGGTATTTCAAAGTACACTAGGCTTATCTGAAGTCGCAGGTTATCTCCAATTCTTTTGGTTCGTCTTCATACTTAACGTAGGCCTGTTCCTTCTGGTAGTGATCCTCCTAAGACTCGCCTACTCGACATACGCCGCCTGCCCTATCCATCATTGCGAAGTTCAATATGTCCCGTCACTTGATGTCCACTATTGCAAGCTATGCTCAGACTATGTCGCCTCACCAGAGCAAATCAAGCGCTAGCTGCTGTTCGAAGGCACCGTCGTCCTATCTACTGAGAACTTGGTCTACTGGTCATCATCTGTTCGTCACACCAACCACGGGGTCAAACTGTATGAAACCTATGTCCGGAGAACCTGCATCATCAACATGGGAAGCTTGGAATCGTGATCAAACAGTGATCTTGGAGTTCATAGGTCAGCTGTCTTTGCCGCTTGCGCGCCAGCCTATCTTCGCGAGTAAGTGCACGCTGTGTATCTCCTCCAAATCAAGTCAGTAACTGAACGCTCAACGTATCATGAAGCAATCCTTAATTATTCGCCATCTTTATTCGGAAAACGGAGTTGGCGGCCATAGCTGGGAGCTAGGACCCGTACCCATTTCGAACACGGTAGTGAATCTCCCAGGCGATTCAGGCAGTAGTATGGTGCGAAAGCCCATGCCAAACCTGGACCGCTGCCAGCTCCATTCCAAGGTCCAATTAAGGTTTATAACAGTCACCTAATAGTCATAGCAAGATTCGCCAGAGGCAGTTCAGTTGATTCCGCTGTTCTCAGCTACAGGTCTGCCGTTCGGGCCATCCGGAGATCTCAACACGATAATCTCTGTGCTGATGTACCTTTCCTTCATTCTGTTGATGTTCTTTGGGCAAAAGGTCCAAGTCCGTCTCATGCTCTTAGAAGTTGACGGAGTTGTGAAGCGGCTTGAATACATGAGAAACGAGACGAAACTCCTGAGCCTCAAGACTTTGAAGGAAGTTGGCAAGCCGAAGGAAGATCCAACGCCTGAGTTGAACATGATGCTTGAGCAGTTTCTTATCTCGCCTGAAGGAATGGATCCAGCAGGGCTCGTCTGGAAGCTGGATCATATCCTCAATGTTCGAGACATGAAATTCAAGGACGATGTCAAGAAGATCGCGCCCGAGGCAGACGAGTCTCAGGTAAACAACCTTGAGAACTTGATCGAGGCTTCGCAGGCGATGAACACGATTTACCGAATCGTACGACATTTCTACCTTCTCGGAAAGAGAACTTCAAGTTTCTACATAATATTGCAGATTCAGATGATCCTTCCTCTCGTAATGCAAGAGGCCGAGGCCCTCGTGGCTGCGGCTAAGGCCTTCTCACAGGGTCAGCCAATAGGTGACGGGGCAGGAGCTTTGGTGGCGGCCAGACTCATGCGAGGCAAGGAGAAGAGAAAATTCGACCGAGATATTGTGGCGGCTGAGACAATGATGGAGGGAAGAAGAGTGATTCCCCTCAAGGCCGAAGGTCCTGGTGGAAATGTGGGCACGCCTGGCGATGCGATAAGGCAGATCATTGATGAGAACAAAGGAAAGATCGCGATGGTAGTCATGGTTGATGCAGCATTGAAGCTCGAAGGAGACAAAACAGGAGACCTGAGCGAGGGCATAGGCGCGGCCATAGGAGGCCCGGGAACGGAGAGGTTCAAGATCGAAGAAGAAGCAGTAAAGCACAAGATTCCTGTGTACGCCATAATAGTCAAGGAGAGCATATTGGAAGCCATCGCTCCAATGAAGAAAGAGATCTCGGAGGCTGCGGAGCTAGTTATGGCCAGGATCAGGAAGCTGATTCTTGACCGGACAAGAGAAGGAGACACAGTGATTGTGGCCGGGATCGGAAATACTGTGGGAATCGGTCAATAGGTGAAGGAAATGCAGGCAAGATCCCCTAGCAACCTGTACCTCTACCTGATGATAGCATTCAGTGTCGCTGTTCTAGGGTATTCCGTGTGGATGCTCTATACTAGTCTCCTCTCAATGAAAGAAGGAAACATGGAGAGCTTTTACTATACTATGTTCATCAGCTTAATCGGAATAATGCTTGCGCTCAGTTCTCTGACACAGATCAGAAGACGGGTATCCATTCTCCCCAAGCTCGGTGCGAGAGTTCTGACAGTGGCCTTGTGCGACAAGTGCAACTTCAAGATGGTACGAAACTTCGCCACCGGAGACTACGTGTTCAAGGAAACTGGAAAATGCCAGCAATGTAACGAGTCCATGTACATCAGTCAGATCTACCAAGAGGAACCGAAAAAGAAGCAAGACTAGGCTGTCAAGTTTTCGTATCCGCTTTCCGTAATCAGGACAGTATGCTCAGCCTGAGCAACAGGCTCTCCACTTCTCTCCACCAAGACCGGGTATCCTGAGACACATCTAGACTCAATCAATTCAACGAACGCAGCATCTACGTTCCGAAGCCAATCGAGGCCCGCAAGCCAACGCCGGGCAAACGGAAGAGTTCTGAACTCTCTCTCTATGTGCTCAATTAGACGCTTTCCTTCCTCCGTACCGGTTCCCTTCCGTCTAGAGAATCTGAAGATGTAAGCTCTGTCGTCATCTCTGACCTCTCCCTTCGCTAACCTAGAGGTAACAAAAGGCTCAAGCGCGCACACCTGGCCTGCTTTGAGCTTTCCGCCGGCCACGCTTCCTACGTTAGGTATCGCTTCTCCTGTGTGAACTGTATATCTCTCTATCACGTGGCCCGTTAGGTTGCGTATCGGCTTGAACCCCCTCCTCTCAATGGCTGCTTGAATAAGCGCTCCCACCTCAGAGACCCTAACTCCCGATCGAACAATCTCCAACGCTCTCCGCAATGCTTCCTCTGCAGTCTGAACCATTGGGCTCAACTTCGGGTTGAGCGATACTGTCACTGCGCTGTCTGCGATGTATCCATCCACATGAGCTCCGAAGTCGACCTTCACGATCGAGCCGTTTGGTATGCGAGAAGTGTCCCCGAAAGGCGAAGTATAGTGGGCTGCGATTTCGTTCAAGCCTACGTTGCAGGGAAAGGCAGGCTTTCCTCCCAGCTCAACGGTTGTCTTCTCAACTTTCTCGCAGATATCCACTACTCTGACGCCTTCTCGAACCAGCTCGGGCACTAGCTTTCTTAGATGCGCAACAATTCTTCCCGCCTTCCTATAGCACTCCAAGGCTTCGTCAGGGATCAAGCAGTTAGCCTCATGAATTAGAGCAATTGATTCTCAAACACCCTACGAAGAAGCGACTTCGCTTCCTCTCTTTCTCTCTGGATTTCAACCAGAAACTTTGCAATTCTGTCCGAAACCGCCGCCTTGCACTCACCACATAGCAGATCCCCAGATGTGCATCTACTGTACGTACTTTCCAGTAGCTCGTCCTCAAAATGGAAGAGAAGAAACTCGTAGACGACACATCTCTCCGGCTGTCCCCCTATCCTCTTCTGCTCCTGAATCGTTTCACGTCCTCCAGTGAAAGCATTCTTCAACTTCTCTGTTGCGACTTCGACGCTGTCCGAGAGGAAGATCGCAGTCTCAGGCTTGCTACTTGACATCTTAGTTCCTGAACCCTGCAGACTGGACATCATTTTTGTGTAGATGGAAGAAGGCTTTATCATCCCGAAACGAGGGGCGAGGTCCCGACTCAACCTCAAATGGATGTCTTGGTCGATTCCGACTGGGACGAGGACCGGCTTCGCGCCTCCTCGCTCAGGCAACTGAGGATGCAAGATATCCGCGGCATCGATGAAGGGGAAGAAGATCTTGCCCATATTGTCCGAGTTGTTGAACCCGTACATAGCATGCATCTGGCTAAGAGTGATCTTGGACGCGGCCTTGAACGAGAAGTTGCGGACCAAGTCGTTCCTCCATTGGCTATAAAGACAGCACCTGTCCTTGCTTACAAGATCAACACCTAATGCCAAGTAGTTAAGAATGTATTCGTTGAGGACTATCTCCTTGCAGGCTTCTATGTCGATGCCTCTTATGACATGCGCCTCTATGTCTGATACTGGAATGTAGAGCATGACTCCCTGTTGTTGATACCATGCCATGAGGTCGGCGACCACTTTGTGACCGAAATGAAACTTTCCTGACGGCATCATTCCCGTTAACACTACGAACTGTTGTCGCTTTTCCTGTGCGTCAAGTATACGTTCGAAGTCCCTATGAGCAAAGATGATTTCTCTCTTGAACAATCTATGTGGGCTTTTCATCCGTTTCAGAAGTTCAGGCATCATCGGCTGTAATCCGAACTCTTGGATGATTCTGGCGTAATCGACATGTTCCAGCTCAAACTCCCAAGGTGTGATTCCTTTTGACATGACGCAGGCAGACCTTCCACGGCATGGATCGACGTAGAGTTAACGAGCCTTCTGAAATAAATATAAGCGTTGAAAGCGAACTGAGAGGGGTTATTGTTCGAGGAGCGCCAAGTTTGACTGAACTTCGACCGAACGAAGCGCGATTGCTGGAATCGCTCGGGCGCATACATGGAAAGGGACCAATGGAACAGGTTACTCGAGAGAGCGCATTGCAGTCCTCATCTGCAATGAGCGCGGCACTGTCTCTGCAAGAGAAACAACTAGTAAAGATATTGGAAAAGAAGAGAACCCTCATCAGATTAAACGAGGAAGGAATCTCCTATGCCCAGATGAAGGTGCCAGAGCGAAGGCTAGTTGAGACAGCTGTGAGGTCTGGTGGCGAGGCAGATATCAGTGAACTCGGCAGGAAGACCCGGATTCCCGAGAATATGCTTCCCATAGCAATAGGATGGATACGAAGGAAAGGTTGGGGAGAAATCAGTAAGAGGGATGGCAAGCTCGTTCTTTCGGTTGACAGAGAACCTGACGAGACCGGTGACGAGTTGCTCCTTAGAACCATCTACGAAAAGAAGCAGGTCGAGGTCGAAGATATTCCGAATGAACTGAGGGCTACCGTGACCATACTAAAGGGCCGGAACCTCATCGACCTTGGTGAAAAGATCGAAAGGAATCTGGAACTCACGAGTTCTGGCCTCGACATCGTTAACAGGGGAGTCAAAGTCTCTGAAGAGGTAACCGCTCTGACTTCAGACCTTATACTAAGTGGCAGATGGCGAAGCATTGGGCTGAGGGAATATGACATCTCAGCTTCTCCCCCGGAGCTCTATCCCGGAAAGAAGCATATCTTCGCTGAGTTCATAGACGAGGCGAAGAGAGCCCTAGTGGCTATGGGCTTTGAGGAGTACGAAGGCCCATTCGTCGAGACTGAGTTTTGGAACTTCGATGTCCTTTTTCAAGCTCAGGATCATCCTGCAAGAGAAATACATGACAGCTACAGGGTGAAACATCCAAGACAAGGGGACATTGAGTTCCATGATCTGGCCGAAAAGGTGCGGCACATACATAAGAACGGTTGGACCAGTGGATCGACTGGATGGGGCTATGAATGGAGTTACGATGTTGCGAGAAGGCTTGTTCTGAGAACTCAGACAACTGCGGTTTCAATAAGGTATCTAGCGACTCATCGGAAACCTCCCATCAAGATGTACTGTTTGTCCAAGATCTTCAGGCCTGACGTATTAGACGCGCTTCACGCCATGGAGTTTCATCAACTCGACGGCATAGTTGGGGACAAAGGCATCAACCTTCGCCATCTACTGGGTTTTCTAAGAGAATTCGCCGCAATGCTAGGGTTGGGTGAGGTGAGGTTCAGGCCGCACTACTTTCCATTCACCGAGCCCAGCGTCGAGTCCTATGTGAGGCACCCGAAGCTCGGATGGGTTGAGTTCGTGGGGTCAGGAGTGTTCCGTCCTGAAGTTCTCAAGCCCCTTGGAATTGATTTTCCGGTAATAGCATGGGGCATGGGATTTGATAGACTGGCTATGATCGCGCTGGGGATAGATGACATTCGAGCGCTATACTCGAAGAGGCTTGACTGGCTTAGGATGAAACCGTTGAGGTGAAACAATGCCGACGATTTCTATTTCGGTTGGAGATATGTGCAATCTCTTAGGAAGAGAGATGACGCCAGAGCAACTATCGGAGGCCCTCAATCTAACTAAATGTGGACACGCAAGCCTAGCCGGAGACGAGATGGCAGTCGAGGTCACCTCTGACCGTCCTGACCTCCTGAGCGCTGAGGGAATGGCAAGAGAGTTGAGAGGATTGCTAGGAATTGAGACGGGATTAAGGAAGTACAAAGTTGGCAAGAGCGACGTGGCGCTCAGGATAGATAGAAGCGTTCTGGATGTCAGGCCTTACATGTCATCGGCTGTTGTTGAAGGAGTGAAATTGGCTGGCGATGCCGTTAGGCAAATCATGCAAATGCAGGAAAAGATTCACGCGACATACGGAAGGAACAGGCGGAAGGTCTCAATCGGTGTTCACGATCTAGATACGATAACTCACGATCTCACCTATGCCGGCGTGAAACCTGAGGAAATCAATTTCATCCCGCTGGATGAGACTCGTTCCATGAACGGAAAAGAAGTCTTGGAGCTGACATCAAAGGGAAGAGAATACGGCCACATAATCAAAGATTTTCCTCGCTACCCTCTCCTCTACGATTCCAAGGGAAACGTGCTTTCTCTGCCTCCGATAATAAATGGAACACTTACGAAGGTAACTGACCAGACGAAGAATATTCTGCTGGATGTAACAGGTACCAACAGGGAATCGGTAGACCATGCCCTCGTACTAATGGTGACTGCGTTGGCGGAGAGAGGCGCCGCCATAAAGGATGTGAGGGTGCTCTCTCCTCAGGGACAGATTAGAACGCCTGACCTATCTCCCAGGGTATGGAAGCTGACACCGAAGCTTGTTCGTGAAGTCCTTGGAATTCAGCTAACAAGTCAGCAGATCGCAGGTCAACTGAAGAAGATGCGGTATGGAGTAAGGACCGGGGGAAGAGTCCTCACAGTCATCGCTCCAGCATATCGGAGAGATCTGTTACATGAAGTAGACCTCATCGAAGATGTTGCGATCGCATACGGATACGGTCGGTTCAAGCCAGAAATTCCTTTAACTGCCACGATTGGTCGTGAGAGAACGATTACAAGGTTTGCGAGGATCGTTCGTGATCTCATGATTGGTTTCGGATTTCAAGAGATATTCACGTTCATTATGACTAGCCCCCAGATCCTCTTCGAAAAGATGAACGCACCAGTGGAAGAGGTCGTCGAGGTGGAGAACCCGATATCGTCGGAGTATTCAGTTCTCAGAAACCGCCTCCTTCCCGGAATTCTCAACTTCCTGAGCTACAACAAGCATGTATCATATCCTCAGAGGGTCTTCGAATGTGGCGATGTGGTTCTAGTCGATAACAGCATGGCTACTAGGACTGCGAATCGAAGAAAATTGTCAGGAGCAATATGTAACTACACCGTAAGCTATGAGGACGCTCAAGCCGTCGTCTACTCCCTCATGCGAAATCTAGGAGAGGAACAATGGTCAGCTGATCGACTAGATCATCCGTTCTTCATTCGGGGGAGAGCAGCAACGATGAGCCTTCACAACGACAGGATAGGAGTTCTTGGGGAAGTCGACCCGGCGATTCTTGAGCGATTCGGATTGGAGAATCCAGTCGCCGCCTTTGAAATCGATGTTGAGAAATTGATGTCTGACCCAAGAAGCAGTAACATCGAAAGTAATGTTTAACCTTGCGCCTCGGCAGTTCATGAGATAGAGAGGATTGAACTGCTCGGCCGCGACGTGCGAGAACATGCCTACCTCCGAGAGAGCCGACTGAGTGGGGAGTTTCCCCCCTATGACGCTTGGTGTTAGTGTTGTAGGCAACAGAGCGGGCCTGACTGTTCAGGCATGCTCCTAGTTCGCAAGACGTCGCTGTTCGGGACCATGGGTTGGAGAGCGACATACAGCTTAAAACACCGATTTGAGGAAGCACCTGTCTTCAGAGATGACCTCAGCGTTGGATATTGACGAGAAACTCAACATCGTCTTGAGGAATGCAGAAGAGGTAGTCACTCCTTCTGAACTTAGGGCACTTCTGGAAGAAGAAACGAGACCGAAGGCGTATTGGGGATTTGAATGCTCAGGATTCATGCACATAGGCATAGGGCTAGTTCCTGGAGCGAAGATCAAGCACATGGTCCAAGCAGGCTTTGACTTCATCGTATTCCTCGCCGATTGGCATTCTTGGATCAACAACAAACTGGGAGGGAGCATGGAGAACATTCGGATATGCGGAGAATACTTCAAGGATTGCTTTACCGCGCTTGGAGTTCCACGCGATAAGGTCAAGTACGTCTGGGCTTCGGAGCTTGCAGGCGACAAAGACTATTGGGAGAAAGTAATACGTATTGGAAAACTGTCTTCGATTCACCGCATCTGGAGGACCATACCCATCATGGGAAGGAGTATGGAATCTTCCGATGTGGAGGCCGCAGCGTTGATATATCCATGCATGCAGGCGGCTGACATATTTCATATGGATCTGGATGTTGCATGCGCCGGAATGGATCAGCGCAAGGCACATATGCTCGCTAGAGATGTCGCGGAGAAGATCGGCCGGAAAAAACCGATATGTTTGCATACGCCGCTTCTGGCGGGGCTGCGAGAACCCATAACCGCAGGAACAGAAAGGTTTGACGAAGATATTGAGATGGATCTAAAGATACGATCAAAAATGTCAAAGAGCATCGCTGGAAGCGTCATACTTATCCATGACAGCCCGAGCGAAATCGATTCCAAGATCAGGGCTGCGTACTGCCCTCCGGGAATCGTAAAGGGGAACCCGGTCTTTGAGATCGCCAAATACATAGTGTTTCCTCAGGAAGGCGCGATTCATATTCCTAGGACTGACAAGCACGGTGGGCCAATCGACTTCGAATCAATAGCTCAACTTGAACAGGAATACGCCAGCATGCGATTACATCCTCTTGATCTGAAGAGGGGTGTGACTGAGTCCCTGACTCTGATCCTTGAGCCAGTCAGAAGATTCTTTGAGAATAGTCCACGTAACCTGGATGCGATGAAAAGGGTCGAGATTACAAGATAGGAGATTCGATGTCAAGTCAAGAGAGAAAGAGAGAGAAGCTAGAGAGAATCTTATGGCGAATAGCTGGCGAATCCAGTTCCGGAACCGTAATTATAGTTGAGGGAAGAAAAGACAAAGTAGCATTGCGTAGGCTGGGACTTACAGGGCCAATCCTTTGCTTCAAGAGTTCGAGAAAAAGTCTCGCCGACTTTCTGAGCGATATTGACGCAAAAAAGACGATAGTTCTCACAGACTTCGATAGAGAGGGAAAAGATCTCTCAGTCAGGATAGCTGAAGAGCTTTCTCATCTCAAGATAAGAGCTGATCATGCACTTCGAGAGAGACTCGGTGCTCTGGTCAGGCAGGACGCGAGAACGATCCAAGATCTCTTCGGCTATGTGGAGAGGATAAGAGCAGAGGAGAAGCGGCGACTGGTCTCACCAAGCTCGCTGAATGGATTGTCGTAGAGGGCCTAGTTTTTCGCCATTATGTCCAATAGATCCAGCAGCCTGCATGAGTATCCCCACTCATTGTCGTACCAAGCCAGAACTTTCGTCATCTTTTCGTCAACCACCATCGTTGAAAGACTGTCGAATATCGCGGAATGAGGGTTCCCTATGATATCGACCGAAACGAGAGGATCCGTCGAATATTCCAGGATTGGCTTGAGTTCTCCATCCGCAGCCTTCCTGAATGCTTCATTTACCGAATCCACGGTTGCGCTCCGCTGAAGTTCAGTCGTCATATCGAGAACTGATCCGTTCGAAACTGGTACTCGCAGAGAAACGCCATCAAGCTTTCCTCTCAATCTTGGAAGAACCATTCCAACTGCTACAGCCGCCCCTGTCGTTGTTGGTATTATCGACAACCCTGCCGCTCGGGCTCGCCTCAAATCCCTATGTGGAAGATCGAGCACTCTCTGATCGTTAGTGTACGCGTGAACCGTCAGCATGAAGCCTCGAACGATACCGAAATGGTCCTCCAAGACCTTGGCGACGGGAACAACGCAGTTAGTCGTGCAAGAACCCATCGATATGACCGAATGGTTCTTCGCGTCGTATTCTTCATCATTTACTCCCGGGATTATTGTCACATCAGCATTCTTTGAGGGTGCCGTTATGACCACCTTCGCTGCACCAGATGAGAGATGCTTCGACGCGTCTTCTTTCTTGGTGAAGAGGCCAGTAGACTCCAAGACTACGTCAACATCGAGCTGCTTCCAAGGAATTCCACTGGGATCTCTTACTGAGAAAACCCTTGTCTCTTTGTCACTCACTATAAACGAGTCGTCAGTGCACTTCAAGTTTGCGTTCAGCCTTCCGTGTATGGAGTCGAATTTCAGAAGATGCGATAATGTTTTGGAGTCAATCACATCGTTCACTGCAACAATGTCGATTTTCGCTTCGTGCTTCAAGGCAGCTCGATAGAAGACTCGGCCGATCCTTCCAAAACCATTGATACCGATTCTCAATGTCAAGTTTCATTCACCAAGAGCCAAGTTGTTGAAGAGCGCTCGGACATACAAATGCTTTACTGACAGAACCTTGGCACTCATTTGCGGGCGGCGAACCTTGTAAAGAAACTTGATATAAGGCAACAGCGTTTTCCACTAGTCGGTAATAGCGTAAGACATACCTGAACCTTACACAACACAGGTTCATTCAACAAGAATTGTCGGAGGTGAAGAACTTGGTGGAAAGTACACAGTACACTCCCACTTCCAAGTACGTCGTCAAGGCAAGATTCGAGGTTGATGGCGTCGTTGAGAAGCCAGATGTGATCGGCGCAATCTTCGGTCAGACAGAAGGCCTATTCGGGACAGATCTGGATTTGAGAGAACTCCAGAAGGGTGGACGAGTCGGAAGGATCGAGATTGAACTCGAATCGAAACAGGACAAGACGTTCGGCACAATAACAATACCGTCAAGCCTCGATAGGGCATCAACGGCGTTGATTGCGGCAGCTATTGAAAGCGTCGATAGGATAGGGCCATGCAATGCGGGAGTGACCCTCGAATCTGTCGAGGACATACGAGACGAGAAAAGAAAAGCCATCATGAACAAGGCGAAAGAGATACTGCGGAAGTGGGTCGTTGAAGCTCAGCCAAGCACTGAGGAGATCCTGAAAGAGGTTGCCCAAGCCATTCGGTCTGCAGAGGTCATAAATTTCGGTCCAGAAAACCTTCCTGCAGGACCTGAAATTGAGACGAGTGGATCAATCATCTTGGTCGAAGGGCGAGCTGATGTCATCAATCTCATGAGATGCGGGATAAAGAACGCGATTGGAATCGAAGGGACCAAGATACCTGAATCGATCATTAGGCTCTGCAAGAATAAGGAAGTGACCGCTTTCTTGGATGGCGATCGCGCTGGAGACCTCATCTTAAGGGAGCTAGCACAAGTTGCTGATATCGACTACGTCGCTCGAGCGCCTTCTGGCAAAGAAGTTGAGGAGTTAACTCCTAAGGAGATTATGAAGGCACTTCGGGAAAGATCACCAGCCAACGAGGCCGTCCGCGAGAGACCCGCTATGAGGGTTCCTCTCGAAGTGCCTGACAAGGTGAGCATGACCGCCGCACAGCTCAAGGGAACTCTAGAGGCGGTGCTGTTTGACGAATCAGGCAGTGAACTCATGCACATCCCGGTAAGCGAGCTGGCTGAGAAGCTTCCCGAAGTGCAGGGCGGTCACACTTTGGTCTTCGACGGAGTCGTCACTCAAAGGATTCTGGACATGGGCGAACAGAAGGGCCTAAAGTACATTGTAGCCGATAGAGTCTCGGAGGGCGCTAAGCGACCTCTCAACATTAAGCTGATGACTATGGGCGACCTGTTAGCAGGACGATAGCAGAATCCCGAGTGATCTATCTCCCCTCTTTTTCTCGAATACTCTATTCAAGACATTCACGGTGACAGCTGTTCTACTATTAAATATGAGCAATGCACGAATTTTCTGTGTGATCCACATGTTCAAGCCGAAAGGCGTCATGCCTCCCCACATAACTCCATTCAAACAGAACGGTGAAATTGATGAAGAAGCGCTGAGACAATGTGTCAACTTTTGGATCGAGAACAAAGTGAGCGGCTTAGTCCCATGCGGCAGCAACGGAGAAGCTCCATACATGAGCAGAGAGGATCGGAGCAAGGTGATACGGATAGTCGTAGACCAATCAAATGGAAAGGTTCCGGTGATAGCTGGAACTGGCAGCCTAAGTACCGAAGAGACGATTCATTTGACCAAGGATGCTAAGGACGCCGGCGCAGATGCGGCTCTCATAGTCACTCCATTCTTTTTCAGACTTTCGGATGAGGAACTCTTCGAACACTACAAGGCGATCATGGAATCCGTAGACTTACCCGTGGTACTCTACAACGTTCCGAAGTTCACAGGTTTCAACTTGGAGCCCAGAGTCGTGGCCAAGCTTGCCCAGCTAGAAAATGTGGTGGGCATCAAGGACAGCAGCGGTAACATAGGACAGATTGGGGAGATAATCAGACTTGTAGGCGACAGACTATCTGTCCTGGCAGGTACTGGAGATCTGATCTATCCCACACTGATGTTGGGCGGAAAAGGAGCGATAGTCGCCGTTGCCAACGCGGCACCACTCCAATGCAGCGAGATCTACGAGGCTTTCCTCAGAGGGGAACACGAAAAGGCGAGAAACATTCAGCTAAGGCTGCTACCTCTCAACGACGCCTTAACAAGAAGGTACGGGGTCGTTGCCTGCAAGGAAGCATTGTCGATCATGGGAAAGCCTGCAGGCGTTCCAAAAAGACCGTTGCTAGCTCTATCCGAGGCAAGTAGAGCTGAGATAAGACGGGCTCTTGCCGACCTACATCTCGCTTGATGATGAGAGATCTTTCTTGACAAGCCTGAGCGAACTTGTTAAGAAGTCGGAATCGATAGACGGACGCGAAATGCTCAGTCTAATGCGAAAAGCTGAATCCCTACTTGGACATGAGAGGAGTTCTGGAGAACAGGGCGACACTAGAATCAACGGAGGCCTTGTTCACGTTCCACCATTAGGGAAGCTTATTGTAGTCGGAGATATCCACGGAGACGTACAGAGTCTGACAAAGATTCTGAGCGAGAGCCGAATCATCGAAAGGATAGGAGAAGGACAGAGAAGAATCCTGTTTCTAGGAGACTACGGAGACAGAGGCGACAAATCTCCAGAGGTCTATTACATTGTGCTTCACTTGAAGGCAGCATTTCCAGAGTCTGTGATCCTTCTCAGAGGAAATCACGAGTGGCCCAAAGATTTGCAGCCAATCCCTTATGACCTTCCACACCAACTCCGGGACAGGTTTCGTGATCGAGGCGACCTTATCTGTGAAGAGATGCCGAAGCTTTTCGAGGCTCTTCATCACGCAGCTATCGTGGAAGGAAAATACCTCTTCCTTCATGGCGGCGTGCCCAGCCTCGTTGAATCTCTGGACGAGATTGCGAATGCGAATTCAACTCACCCTGCGACACCTCACCTAGAAGAGATCCTTTGGAACGACCCTTCAGAGAATATGAAAGGAACAGTACCATCCCCAAGAGGGGCAGGAAGAATCTTCGGAGAGGACGTAACAAGCCGAGTCCTTGAACTGGTGAAGGCGAAAACACTTATGCGAGGGCACGAGCCATGCCATAATGGTGTTGCGATATCTCACAAAGGCATGATCCTGACAGTGTTTTCCAGAAAGGGATTTCCATATGGCAATGTCAACGCAGCGTATCTCGGCATTGATCTCGCGAAGCCTGCTCGCTCTGCCTACAAGCTTTCTAGATCCGCGTTCCTGTTCTAGCCTGCGATTCCGGAGACACCTTCCTCTGCAAGTGAATCCATGCTCCTAAGAGGCCAGTCTTCCACTCCCCTAGGCAAAATCAGCTCGCCTGAGATGATCGATGAATCGGCTCTCTTTTCTCTCGTTGCGTTCTGCACACGTAGTCCTCCTAGATCAGATTCTTGGACATCCTGACTGCGTCTTCTCCGTCACTGTAGTATTTCCTGATCAAACCTGCTTCTCGAAATCCAAGCTTGCTGTAGAATTCCTGAGCCACATGATTCGACGTTCGGACTTCTAGATCAACGCGTCTGATTCCCTTTCTGCGAAGCACTTCTAGGATTTCCGCCATCAGTTTCGCCCCAACACCTCTTGTCCTGAACTCTCTTCGCACGGCGATAGAGAGCACGTGTCCGAAGTCCTTCCTTAACGACGCTAGGACATATCCAACAATGCCTTGTTTGGAGATTGCCACAAGGAAGGTTTCGGGCGTCTCCCTCGCCATGACCGTGAAAATATGAGGTGGATAGGGTGCTGAGAACGATTCGCGTTCGATCTCACAGATTTCTTTCAAGAACTCATTGCGAACGTTGGTGATCTCTATCTCAAGGTCCTGCAACGTACTTTTGCTCCGAGGCATCATCAACCATCCGTTGGGAAAGGTTAAATAAAAACTGGAGATCTGTACAGCTTCCCGCCGTACTGTGGAGGGAATCAACATAGCCGAAAAGAAGGTTGAACGCTGGGGCATAGCCAACGTATACTCTTCCTTCAACAACACGATCGTCCATATCACTGATCTTAGCGGAGCCGAAACCATAGCAAGGAGCTCCGGAGGCCAGCATGTGAAGGCTGACAGGCTCCAAGGCTCACCATACGCCGCGATGCAGTCAGCGGCGGCTGCTGCAAGGGTCGCGAAGGACAAGGGTATAACCGCCCTTCACATCAGAGTGAGGGCTCCGGGGGGTCATGGCGCAAGGACTCCTGGGACGGGTGCCCAAGCAGCTATCAGAATGCTAGCAAGGGCAGGTTTTGTGATAGGCAGAATTGAGGATGTTACCCCGATACCCCACGACGGAACAAGACGACCGGGCGGAAGAAGAGGCCGAAGGGTGTAGCCTCCTGCAACTCGCCACATGGAATCGGATGGTTGAGTGCTTTATCTCATGAGACGACACTCGTCGACGATGATGCTTGGAATCTTGTTGGTTGCCTTTGGCTTCTTATGGCTGGCTTCTGATCAAGGTTGGATTCAACTTTCGAAGGGGTTGGTTCTAGCCATCGGTGCCATGTTACTCGGAATCTGGCTCATAATTCGAGCAGTATCATACCGCTAATATCTAAGATCCCCACAAGCTTATGATCTGACGGAAGCACGTGAATCGGTTACATTGCCCTGAGTACTTTTATTCGCTCTTCCAAAGGTGGGTGCGTTGCGAACAGCTCATCCAATGGATTGCGATTCGGATCAGAAATGAACAAGTGGGAAATTGCATCACTAACGTCCATCTTTCCTCTGTTGAAATTCTTGATCTTCTCTAGTGCTGACGCAAGTCCTTCAGAGTAACGTGTAAGTTGGACTGAACTTGCGTCTGCAAGAAACTCACGTCTTCGGGAGATGAACGCTTGCACAAGGCGACTTGCGATCGGAGCAAGAATTGCCAGTACTAGACCTGCTAGGATCAATATGTTCAGTCCTCCCTCTCGCTTTCTCTCATCACGCCTCGTTCGGACTCCTCCGTACCAGTACATGCGAAGCAGCATATGGCCCAATATCGCAGCCAAGCCGACGAGTACTGCGACAAGCGTCATGAATCTGACATCAAAGTTCTTGACATGTGAAATCTCATGTCCTACGACACCTTCCAATTCTGTTCGGTTGAGGTGAGCCAACGCCCCGGTTGTTACTGCAATCGACGCATGCTCCGGATCCTTACCGACAGCAAAGGCATTTATCTCATTGCTTTCGACCACGTACACACTCGGGGCCGGGATACCTGCAGCAAGGCTCAGCCCCTCAACGCTGTTTATCAAATAGACATTGCTGACAGGGTCCGCCGGTCGGGCATTCGTTGCTCTGAGGACTATCTGATCTCCATAGTTGTAGGAGATCTGTACCTGAGCAAGCATGAGAAGGATCGCGAAGACTGAAAGGAACAGGGCAAATTCCGGTAACAGTATGCGAGCCGTCACGTAAACTAGGGCTACCACTAAAGCAACAATGAAAATCGTGAGGATGAGAGAGTCCCTTTTGTTTCTTGATATCTGGTCATAGAAGCTGGTTCGCTGCATCAGAAGGTCACTTTGACAGGCGCTCTCTCCGCCTCGGGAATCTCTAGGTAAGGTCGCTGTTGGGTCCTTCCCATCAGGCCTGCGAACCATCGTCCCGGTAGCGTCGAGATCATGTTATTGTACGACAGTACTGAATCGTTGTAGAATTGTCTGGCGTAGGCGATCTTGCTCTCTATCCCGTCGAGCTGCTCTTGGAGGAGCTTGAAGTTCTCGCTTGCTCGGAGAGCAGGATAGTTCTCGGCAAGCGCGAAGATCGTTTTGAGAGCACCAGCCAGAGCGTTGCCCGCATCCATCCTTTCCTTCAAGCTGCTGGCCCCAAGCATCCGCTCTCTAGCTTGAGTCACCATCTCAATAGCTTTCTGCTCATGCTTCATGTATCCCTTGACTGTTTCAACGAGGTTGGGCACGAGGTCCGCCCGCTTCTTGAGCTGCACATCTATCTGGGACCAAGCGTTGTCAATTCTGTTGGACAGCACCGTTATGCGATTATAGTAGGCGAAGACCAGCGCTACGGCTATGATTACAATGATCACAAGGACCGATCCTGCTAACCAGATCATGCACATCACTTCCGGGCTATCGATCGATCTTGTTCATATTAAAGCCTTCTTTGCCTTCAGGAAACCATGATCTTTCCCATGTCGCAACAGAATTCGAGTAATGCCGTTATCATCAGCGGGAATGGACTTGTTGTTCTTACGATTAGGTATGAAAGTCTTTAATATGGGCTCATCTGCCTTTAGCAGTGAGCTAGAAAAAGCTGACGAAATGGAAGGAAGGTCTGAGTTCGGAGAGTGTCAAGTTCACTTTTTCTTCTCGTCTTTTCTTCGTTTTGTCGTGTTCTCTAGCTCGTGGAGAGGAGGAAGCGTGATGGAGTATGAGGGCTCTTCCGATAGAGGGCCTAGAAGGTTTGGTAGGAGACCCAGAAGAGGCGGCTTCAGACAGCGAACAGGACCTGTTCCGGTGAAAGAGGGTGAGGAGCACGAGGTCACCGTTGAAGCCATTGGCCGAAGGGAAGACGGAATCGCGAAGATAGAGAACTTCGTGGTCTTTGTGCCCGGAACCAAGACTGGAGATCACGTCAAGGTAAAGATCACAGGAGTAGGCGGAAACTTCGCCACCGCAAGCGTGGTTACCTAGAAGAGAGGTGAGTTTCATGAAGATAATTGAACTGAAACCAGGGATGAAGCGTGTAGAGATCATCGCCAAGGTAGTCGAGAAGTCTGATCCCAGAGAAGTCACAACTAGGTTCGGCGACACAAGCCGGGTTGCGACTGCGATTGTTCAGGATGACAGTGGAACGATAAAGTTGTCGCTATGGAATGAGACCATCGACCAAGTCAGCGTGAATGACACTGTGAAAATTGAGAACGGATATGTCACAACGTTCAAGGGAGAAACCCAGCTAAACGTCGGAAGATATGGTCGGCTCAGTGTCGTAGGCTAGACCCACTCGATGCCTTCAACTGGCGTCTCTACGCAGTCGTTTCAGTAGTCTGGACTACGGGCTGCGTCAGGGGTATTGCGATCCAACTTCATAGACGGCGTCTACCCAATAAGCGCTTGTTGCACGTTTATGATCAAGGTAACTTGTCCGTGTTAGCAAGGAGAAGTCTGGGGGCTCTGTCATAGTCTACCGGTCATGTGTTTCTCCAATACCAGCTGTCTTCATCGCCCAATCTTATCTTTGGCCGTTACAGGAATAAACCTATTGGACCGGTGGCCTGCTTTGATTAGACTTAAAACGATCAATCCAGATATTCACCGATGAATCGTTGGAGTGCATGTGATGCGCATTGAGTTTCGAGATTGAAAGCCTGAAGGAGAATGACATCGAGGAATCAGTCAAAGTGTTGCTCCAATCCGGCATAGGTCAGGTATCGTCGGTTTTTCAGGACACGAAGGCTGTAGCTCGCCAAATATACGGCCCCCACGCGGTCACCTTGGTTGCGAAGAAGAAGGGGAAGATCGTTGGCATCATCCACGGAATCGCTACGCTTCAGCCGACGATAGTCTTTTTGGGGGTAACAGATCCAGAAAGTGCTAAGGAGAACTTGGGCTCAATCCTTGTGGACAAGTTCTTGGAGCAGGTCAAGAATCAATTCCCCAATGTGAATGCCGTAAGGACAACCTTGCCGGCAGACTACCCCGACGCCGTGGGTTTTTACTCCTCTAAGGGATTCGTAGTTGAGGGATTTGTGAAAGAGGCCGCTCAAGGACGAGACATGGTCTTTCTCAAGAAGCTTCTGACTCGCCGCACTACTCCGGTTGCCTAAAGCTTCGAGTCACATCTGTTTCAGAATTGGAAATGTGTGCATTCACTTCTGCAGGTATGAGACAGAGTTTGAGGCCGGGATCGCTGCCCACTACAAATACGCTTCTCGCGAAGGGCATACCTAATGGCATTTGAGAGACCCTAAAACGATTCTAAGGTCTCTTATCTGATCCTTCTCCCCTTTGGCTCCGCTCAACGGTCCCGTCTTCATGCTGAAAATAAGGAGCCTTCGAGTCTTGTTGCACCACAATCCGTAACTCTCAGCTATCCCGTTTCTGCCTGCTGACTCACGCCACTCATTGGTCACTGCACATGCCTGATGTCCCCTAATCTTGATACCATCGCTCTTTACTACTCTCAAAATGGTGTCTTGAGAGAGCATCAACGCTTGCCGTACGTCTTCTCGCTCGAAGTGAGCGGAAATCGCCTCTAAGAGATTCGGAGGCGATGATTCAGCAGCCTCGAAGCATATTGCCACGAATCCTCCTCCAGCAGATTCCTTCCTCGAAATTCCAAGTATGCCTGACCTCTCTTCACCACGGGTAACCTCTTCTCGAAGCGAGCACCCAGGCAACAGGTCGAGGCGAAAGCGAAATCTATTCGAGATCAGCTTTGCATCTTCCTTCGCTTTCTTCTCATCTTCGTCTCTGATCTTCACCTGTTCCTCAATCTTCAGCAGCAGCTTCTCCACGTTCTCTCGTTTATCGAAGAACTTGATGTAGTTCACGCCAAGGTCCCCGAATACCGCAAGGAATGGCCCTACAAAGACCATCGCGAGCTGGCTTCCGACATAGGACATCGGCTTGATTGATTCAAGGAACATGATCGCCACCGTCTCTAGTTTCCTCTTGATGACTTCAGCGGCAATTCGATCCATCATCCGTGCTTCCTCTTCAGCCGTGAGTTCTCTTGCAAATGACTCCAAGACGCTTCTCCTCGCAAATATGTAGGGAGGAACAGTACGGCGATAAAAGGTTTCACCGGATCGCATTGATGCTGAAGGATCTACTCGCCAAATAAGCCAAGGAGGTGCCCATTAGTCACGGAGCTACTTAAGCATCGGCGGTGCGATAAGCGACATGCCTAGACAGAGGCATGAATGATAAGCACTCTCGTAGGAAAAGACGATGCTGTCGGGCCTTTGGAACTAGGACTGGTGTCTGATCGCTAGGTCAAATCGTGAGACGGGCAAACAATTTTATTGTTGAGCGTTGTTGGTTTTAGGGGATATCAGATGGGCTACGAGCCTGTTGTCTACCCGTTCACCGCGGTTGTTGATCAGAACGAGCTCAAGTTGGCCTTGCTACTGAACGCCATAAACCCGCAGATCGGTGGCGTATTGATAAGAGGGCAGAAAGGCACTGGGAAAAGTCTCGCCGTTCGAGCCTTGGCCGATGTTCTGCCAGAGATAGAGACGGTTGAGGCTTGCCCATTCAACTGCAACCCCACGGATCCTACAAACATGTGCGAGAATTGTCTTCGGCTTTATGCAGAGAAGAAGATTCGGGCCAACAGGAAGAGGATGAAGGTTGCCACCTTGCCGGTGGGCTCAACAGAGGACAGAGTCGTAGGAAGCCTTGACATTGAGAGAGCGATAAGGGAAGGGGCGAGAGCGCTTCAGCCCGGGATACTCGCAGAGGCAAATCAGAGCATATTGTACGCGGACGAAGTAAATCTTCTTCCAGATCACATTGTCGACTGTATCTTGGACGCAGCGGCCTCCGGGTGGAACTATGTTGAACGTGAGGGAGTTAGCGTTTCTCATCCTTCCCGCTTCATTCTCATCGGAACCATGAATCCCGAAGAAGGTGAGCTTCGCCCACAGCTTCTGGATAGATTCCCGATTCATGTCGCTATCGAAGGAATATTCGATGAGTCGTTACGCGTTGAGATAATGACGCGAAATCTCGACTTTGCCGAGGATGCTGAAAAATTCAGAGAGAGATTTGAGAAGGACCAACAGGCTTTGAGAGAGAATATCGTCCGAGCCAAACAAGCAGTAAAGAAGGTGGTCTTCCCACATCGCCTGCTAAAGGCCATTGCTAAAGCATGCATCACTCTAGGTGCTGATGGACACAGGCCTGACATATCGATAATGAGGTCGGCTAAGACTTTGGTGGCCTTTGAAGGAAGAAATGAGGTCTCATCCGACGACATTCTCAGAGTAGCAGTCATGGGATTAGGACACAGAACAAGGAGAGGTGGGCTTGAGGAACCCGCCTCTAGAGAGAAGATATCGGAAGCCTTCACAGAAGCAATCAAGCAGGCAGCGTAAGAATGCAATCCCAGAGCCTGTGGCTGAGAACTGCTAAAGTTTTTCCGTTCTCAGCGATCGTGGGGCATGATAAGGCAAAGCTGGCCCTGATTGTTGGCGTATTGGATCCTCAGATCGGAGGGGTCCTTCTCACCGGTCCGAAGGGTGCGGGTAAATCGTTACTTGTGAATAGCATAGAAAGGGTTCTCCCTGAGATCGATGTTGTGGATGGCTGCCGGTACAGCTGCTCCCCGAAAGATCCTGCAAACATGTGTCAAGAGTGTAGATCCAGACTTCAGAAGGGCGAGAAGTTAACGCCGAAGAAGAAGAAAATGCGCATTGTTCGCCTACCGGCGGGTGCAACTGAAGATAGGGTCCTCGGAGGCGTTGATCTTGAGAAGGCTGTGGCGCTAGGATCTGTGGTCTTGCAGCCTGGTCTTCTCGCTGAGGCGAATCGAAACATATTGTACGTTGATCAGATCAATCTGCTCTCTGAGCATCTTGTCGACTCCCTATTGGACGCGGCGGCGTCTGGTTGGACGCAAGTCGAGAGGGAAGGGCTGTCAACGACCCACCCGTCTCGATTCATGTTGATTGGCTCCATGAATCCGGAGGAGGGAGAGCTCAGACCTCAGATAATGGATCGGTTCTCATTACAGGTGCCTGTCGTTTCAGAAGAGAACCCAGGCTTGAGGACGGATATTCTCGTACGGAACATGGACTTCGATCTGGAACCATCATCCGTCATAGAGTCGTACGGGCAAGAGGATGAGCGGCTTACAAGAGCTTTGATTGAAGCGAAAGATCGACTGCCCTGCGTCAAGGTTCCTGAGGAGGTGAGAAAGGCCGTGGCAAGAACATGCGGTGAGCTAAGGGTAGATGGTCATAGACCGGACATAGTCACACTAAGGACCGCAAGAGCCATTGCGGCATATGAAGGCAGGCTTGAAGTCAGTGCCCAAGACATCATGTTGGCAGCTGAGCTTTCCTTAGTGCACCGGACGCGATCCCTTGGGGCACTGGCCCCGCCATCGATGGAGGAGATCCAATCTTCTCTGCAAAGGGCTTTCGGCAAGGAAGGGATCCCAAGACCCCCTGTTCCTTCGAAACCTCCAGCAGTTCAACACGAGGTGAGGACGGGGCTTCGAGTTCCTCGTATGGGTCCGAGAGCTATGAGAAAACTATCTCGGAGAGAGGTCTTGATGAAACTGATATTTGCCATCGCGCTTCCTCTTCTTCATTTCGTGTTGGCTGCGACTCTTGTTACGCTCGCTCTGCTGTCGATACAGGGATTCTTGGGAGTTCCCTTCTCTCAGACTATCGAGACATTCTGGATTCACTATTGGGTCGCTGTCATTGGAGTCTTTGCGTTCTTGATGGCATTTCTTTATCGGCAGAGGGAAACATTGTACGTGGCTGATGTACACGCTCAGCAGCTCTCAAGGCTTCTTGTCGACAAACAGGTCATAGCCGACGAAGCATCTCTTGGCATGACATTTGATTTTCTGGAAGGAACACCTCCGACATATACAATGGTGCCTCTTGAGGTTGAGGTACAAGTACCCAAGATCGTTGCCTTTCTTGAGAAGGGATCGAAGACTCTCTCTAGCCTCTTTAAGCCATCAAGAGAAAGCTTCACCAAGAAGGAATTCGTGCCGGTTCTGGAGAAGCGGGTTCGTCCGCTTAGGCGATATGTTGTTGGGAAGCATTCGAAGACTGAGACAAGCAGTCAAGTTGGAAGGTACGTTTCTTATGAGATGCCTCGAAGAAAATACAAGGACATTGCCTTCGGACCGACCATCCGCGCTGCGGCTATCCGCTCAGAGCCGTTGAAGGGACGCCTACGGGTGCGGATAACGCCTTCAGACTTTAGGATCAAGATAAGAGAGCATAAGGTTCCCCTGTCGATCCTCTTGGTTCTTGACATGAGCGAGTCGATGATTTCATCTCTTGACAATGTCAGCAAAGCCATTCTGAGTTTACACAGGACTGCTTCTAGGAAGCGGGACAGAGTCGGCCTGGTCGTATTCAAGGGAAGCGAGGCAATTCTCCTGCAGCATCCAACAAGAAACCTGAGACAGGTCGTGAAGCGACTTCTTGATCTCGGTGCGAGTGACTTCACTCCTCTTGCAGCTGGAATGATGAAAGCGCTTCAAGTCTTGAGAGTTGAGACAACTAGGAGTAGGGATTGCATACCACTCATCGTCATGATTACCGATGGAATCGTGAACGTACCGCTTTCGCAACCACTGGGTACTTCAACACGGAAGGATTTCACGAACTCAGCTCAGGCTGATGTCGTCGATGTGGCGAGATTGATTGCGAGAGAAGGCATAAGAACACTGATCATAAATACTGATCATCGTGAGGAATATCATCCCCCCGAAGATGTACCGCGCAGGCTGAAATGGCTAACTCCGACCGAACTGTTGATGGAAGTGGCAAGGATAACGAGAGGTAGGTACTACGGCTTGACCTTAGAGGGCGGCGTTCCTTCATTCCATCCGAAGTCTGAAGAAGCTGCGGTTACTCTTGTTAAGCCTATGATCAAGCATCTGACTAGAAGATCGACGGATCTCAGATAGCTTCTATTGCCGATCTGTCAGAAGGATCGTAACCAAAATAGTTTCCTTCGCTTAGGAACACGAGCCTACATCTTCTGTGCCAGCTTTCAGAGCTCGGCTCCTCGTTGAGATCCGTCTCAAAGATGCGCCAGCGACACTTGAGAAACAGAATATCGACAGAATCCATAACCCGTAGAGAATCGTGGTTCCTTCAAAGAGGATTGAGCTGAACGTAAAGTTCACAAGGAAAGCTGATAGACCGGTCTTTAATCCTGTGCGGATACGGTTGCGGTCTCCTCTTCTGACGACCAAGTATCCGGCTATCACCCCTCCAATCGCGACTGCGAGGATAGAGGCTACTTCCAACTCTAGGGATGGCACTCCTTCAGGCAACAATGCCTTTACAGCGTATGTGAAGAACAGGATGGGTGCATTTGCAAGGAATCCTCCGGCGAGATACTCGTCGAAACCGGGCGATTTCTTCTCCAACGTCATTTTCC